>ERZ772973.95-NODE-95-length-59502-cov-6.2816_pt1 | contig 59502 bp, 46 predicted proteins | sample MGYA00580672_ERZ772973 | MGnify/ENA primary metagenome ERZ772973 (study PRJEB29015, sample SAMEA2737938) | human oral metagenome | biome: human oral; feature: human-associated habitat; material: dental | place: China | collected 2152 ...
GTTCATAGCTATATTGTTAATAGATTGCTTATTTTTATAAAAAACTGATTATCAGGTTTATAGACTTTGTCAAAGTTTTGGAACTTTGACGAAGTGTAGTGACTCTATACCATTAGATTATTAAGATATTTTTCTATAAACTTCATACCCTCTCCTCCAAATATTATTTTCTTTTATGTAAACATACCCAACACTATAAAAGAAAGAATGAAAAACTAAATACACTTTATTATCTTCAAAGAAAATAGGTTCTGAAAAACTATAGCACTCTTGTTTTTCTGGTTTATAAAAAAGCTCATAGCATTTATTATAAACCCTACCTTCTTCTCTATCTCTTCGTTTTTTACTCCAGTACCATTTTACAGTTACAATATAGGTGCCAGGAGATTTAAATCGTTCCTCATCTCTCATTTTTTTTCTAGTATGAATAAAATGATTAATAGTAGCAGAAAAAGGTAATAAACTATCTTGAGAGCATTTTCTTGCTTTTTTTTCTAACATTTGGAAATTCCACGAAGGAATTATGGAATCTTTTTTTCTCTTTTCTATAGCATGTATTATTTTTTTATAATCATCTATTTGAGAAAGGGTGAGTTCTCCAAGAAGAAAATCAGAAGATGGAGTTTTAGGTATAAAGGGTTCTTTTAAATAAAAAAATTGATAATTTTCAGGAATAAAGTCCTTATAAACTTGGTTTAAAAATGCTTCTTTAGTCTCTATTTGAGAGAATAGCATTTTGGAACAAAGTAAGAAAACACAAAATATTAGTCTGCTCATAGCTATATTGTTTTAAAAAGTTCTATACAATCATTTTTAATAGCGAAGCTGTTTAAACTTTTTCCTATAATAAAGTAAAAGTTCCCGAAAATTAGTAAATTTGTGTTTGAAAAAAAGAACACCAAAATTCAGGAACTTTGGGCAAAGATACAATAAATCATTGGATTATTCCCTTTTTTAAGTGTAGAAAATTTAATAAAGGAGTGCAACCAGATGTTTATTTTCTTGATGTAACTTGAAATAGAATGTTCCTATTAGATTTTATCTCCAAGTTTCTCAAAAATTTTATGCCCAAAAACATTGACCCAAATACTTCATTTCAAAAAAAATAGTATCTTTGCAAAAAAATAGAAGATTATGAGTACCTTTCAAGAAAACCTTACAATACTACAAAACCTATTGAGGCAAAGTGCAGGAAAGCCTGTTCATTATGGCAATGAAACCTATAGCTTTACCCAACAAGCAAAGGTTACCGAGGAAGAACTTGCCAGCTTTGAGCAGCAATATAACGTTCGCCTACCTGAGGACTTCAAAACTTTCCTCCTTACCTTGGGGGCTTGCACTCTTTTTGAGGACGAAAGGGGTTTTTCCCACCAGTTCTATGCACCAGAACAATGGGAGAACTATGCTAAAGAGGTCTTCGAGGGGACAGGGGTCTATTTATTCCCTCATATCCTTTTAGTCTGCTATCCCAATGTAGGTCATCAGGCAGGATTTGTCTTAGGAAAAGGTGATCAGTTTGGGGTGTTCTACTCCGAGGCCCCTCCCGAAGAATGGGAAGAGGATACAGATCTTATGCCTTTCTCTCAGTGGCTTGAAGAAGAAATGGAAATTTGTAAAGGGTAAATATTATGAACAAAGTAAAAGCATTTATTGAAAAAACAGCAGATGGCACCTATAGTGTATATATAGATTTGGAAGATGATACACTTAACTATGGAATTATAGGAGAGGGAAATACGGTAGAGGAGGCTATAGAGGATTTTAAACTTTCTTATGCAGATATGAAAACCTTGTATGAAGAAGAAGGAAAAGAGTTTCAGGAGGCTACTTTTGAGTTTCTGTATGACCTGCCATCGTTCTTACAGCATTATTCTCATATACTTAGTTTTGCAGGTCTTGAACGACTTACAGGTGTTAATCAAGCGCAATTGAGCCAATATGTACAAGGGTATCGCAAACCAAGTACTAAAACTGTAGAAAAAATACAAAATCATCTACAAGCATTTGGCAAAGAATTACAACAACTACAATTTGCATAGTGAAAAAAATTATAAAAGTTTTAAAATACCTCGGTTATAGCATAGCAGGTTTTATTGCTTTTCTGTTGCTTTATCTGCTTTCGGCAGCGGTACTCTCTCGTATTGCCGTCAATACGGAAGAAGTCTCGCAGGGGGAAGAGACCATTTGGCTGCTGTCCAATGGAGCACATACCGATATTGTGATGCCTGTAAAGAATGCTTTCTTTGATTGGCAAACAATTGTCAGTGAGCAAGATACACGAGGCAAAGGCCAAAGTCGCTATATCGCTTTAGGCTGGGGTTGCAGGAAATTCTACTTGGAAACACCCACTTGGGCAGACCTAAAATTCACTACTGCCTTTCAGGCGGTTACAGGGCAGGGAGGTACCCTGATGCATGCTACTTTTTACAATGAGATTCCTACCGATGAGCAATCAGTATCACTCTCGCTTAGTGCCGCCCAGTATAAGCTGTTGGTAGCCCATATTGCGCAAACCTTTGTATTACAAGAAGGTAGGGGCGTGCTGGTGCCCACCGATGCTGTCTATGGCGCTACCGATGCCTTTTATGAGGCTAAGGGGCACTATCAGCTGTTTTTCACCTGCAATACTTGGACGAATAAGATGCTCAAAAACAGTGGTATACGTGCTTGCGTATGGACGCCTTTTGCCTCTGGGGTGATGCGAAATTATCAAGGAAAAAATTAACACATTAATCATTAATCATTAATCATTAATTTCGTATTTTTGCTCCTTGGTTTTTTTATAGTCTTTATTCCCTGTGAATTCATCTTATTTCAAGCAATCTTTTTATATTTTAGCCTTGGCGACCCTTGTTTTTGTAGGGTTAAAGCCGTATTTGCCTACACGTATTTTTCCAGAAGGGACTTCCTCCACTCATATAGTGGTGGATAGCCTGATGCTGGAGGCGCTTGCGGGTAAGGATATAGACGAGGTTTTGGACAATAAGTCTCATGATAGCCTTGTTACCAAGAAGGTAGATACACTTTCTCCACAGATAGCGGATCACCTCACCCCTTTCTTTGAGAAGTTACAGCACTTGGAGCGTACAGGCAAAGGGCATATACGTATTGGCTATTTTGGAGACTCCATGACCGATGGAGACTTTATCGTACAGGACTTACGAGCACTTTTCCAAGCAGATTTCGGAGGAAATGGTATCGGCTTTTTGCCTATTACTTCAGAGTCGGCTGCCTCCAGAGGGAGTGTGCGACATACCTATTCAGGTAACTGGAGACGTGAGTCTTATGTAAATGTAAAGCGTCCTACCCGTCCTTTCGGAGTAGCAGGGCAAGTCTTTTTTGTGAGGGGTAATCCCGCTTGGGTAGAGTACTATGCTTCCCAACAAGCGCATATCTCTCAACTATATACCCCTACTTTATTTTACGGAAAGTCGGGCAATCATGATGCTTATGTGGAAATACGTTATCCAGGGGACACAACACGTGTGGTAAAACCTTTGACAACGGATAAATTGCTCAATACTATCACTTTAGCCGAGGGTAATGTAAAGGGGGTACGTATCAATTTCTTTAAGGCGGATTCTATTCCTATCTATGGGATCAACTCTGCAAATTTCAGTGGGGTACATGTGGATAATTTCTCCAGTAGGGGAAATTCGGGTTTGCCACTTTCGTTGTTTAACACGGCGCTGATGCGAGATTTTGACACAGCCTTAGGTACTTATGATCTTATTGTGCTACACTTTGGGGCTAATGTGCTCAACTATGGTTCTTTAGATTACAGTTGGTATAAGAAGGGAATGGCCAAGGTGGTGGAACAGTTGCGTACCTGCTTTCCCAAGGCTTCTTTTCTGATTATCTCCACAGCCGATAAGTCCTCTAAGTATGGCACCGAGATGAAAACAGATACAGCGGTGGTGCCACTTTCCTTAGCACAACAGGCCTATGCGGCAGATACCCAAGCAGGCTTTATCAATCTCTATGAGCTCATGGGAGGGGAAGGCTCCATGCTCAAATGGGTAAAAGCCAACCCATCTTTGGCAGGAAAGGACTATACTCACTTTAATGCACGAGGTACGAAGAAGGTTGCCCAACTCCTCTACCGAGAGCTGATGAAGCGTTACTTAGGGTACAAGAATCCTAAAGCCACCCCAGAGGAGTTAGAACAACAAATAGAAAGTTCCAAAGATAGCCTCTTACATAGAAATACCATTATGAACTTTTACAATAATGATTAACCATTAATCATTAACTATTAATCATTAATCATTAACCATTAACCATTATTAATGACTTCATCAGGAAAGATAGAACTGATGGCTCCTGCAGGGAGCTTTGAATCCTTACAAGCAGCCTTGGACAATGGGGCTGATTCTGTATATTTTGGAGTAGAACAGCTCAATATGAGAGCACGCTCCAGTATCAACTTTACCTTGGACGACTTACAGGAGATCTCCCATCGTTGCAAGCAAAAGAATGTACGTACTTATCTGACGCTCAATACGATCATCTATGATCATGACCTTTCTATTATCAAAACCTTGTTGGACAAGGCAAAGCAGGCCGACATTACTGCGGTGATTGCTATGGATCAGGCCGTGATCGCCTATGCCCGACAAATAGGAATGGAGGTGCATATCTCTACACAGATTAATATAACGAATATAGAAACGGTCAAGTTCTACGCGCTTTTTGCCGATACTATGGTCATGAGCCGAGAACTCTCCCTCCGTCAGATTAAGAAAATCTGCGAACAGGTGGAGCGTGACCAAGTCAAAGGTCCATCGGGCAACTTGGTTGAGATAGAGATTTTTGGTCATGGGGCACTCTGTATGGCGGTCTCAGGTAAGTGCTACCTAAGTCTGCACTCGCATAACTCCTCGGCTAATAGGGGGGCTTGCAAGCAGAATTGTCGTAAAAAATACACCGTTATAGACCAAGAGAGTGGCTTTGAGATAGAGTTGGACAACGAATATATGATGTCCCCCAAAGACCTCTGCACCTTGGACTTCCTTGACCAAGTGATAGATACAGGAGCTAAGGTGCTCAAGATAGAAGGCCGCGGACGTGCCCCTGAATATGTAGCTACTGTGATTCGCACCTATAGAGAAGCGATAGATGCCTATTATGCAGGTACTTATACCAAGGAAAAGGTAGAGAAATGGATGGAAGCACTCGCCACCGTATACAATCGTGGTTTCTGGGGAGGTTATTATCTTGGTCAGAAATTAGGTGAGTGGAGTGGAGTACCAGGTTCACAGGCCACCCAAAAGAAGGTATATATAGGTAAGGCGATGCACTTTTTTCCAAAGACAAGTATCTCTGAATTTAAGATTGAGGCCTTTGATATCAAGCGAGGAGACAAGCTCCTTATCACTGGCCCTACTACAGGGGTAAAGGAATTGGTCTTGGAGGATATGTATGTGAATGATGTCCTTGCTAATAGTGCTAAAAAGGGTGATTCATGTACCTTCCGTACCGAATTCCGTACCCGTCCTTCGGATAAGCTCTATAAAATGGTCAGTAGTCAGGGAGCAGTAAGCAATGGACAGTGATCTTAGAGATAGTAACAAATCAATAAATTAGCGAATGTCAGATCAGTACTATAACAAACTAACAGATGATATTGTAAAGTATGGTTTTGAGGTAATAATGGTTCCACAAACCAATTACTTGCCATCTTTTGCCTATACTGTAGGTCTATGGAAAAGCTACAAGCATCCTGAACTTATTTCCTTAGGATTGCCTATAGATATACTCCATACTATACTCAATACTGTAGTGTTTGAAGTAATAAATAAAAAAAAACTGATAGAAATAGGTAGGAATTATCATGATATATTAGAAAAATATCCTGTACAATTCTTAACAGTGGATAAGCGTAATATCCCTGATTATTTTGGTCAGGCAATTAGTTATTACCAAACAGTTGATTTTCCTGCTTTGCAACTGATATGGCCTGATGACAAAGGAATATTCCCATATGAATCAGATTTCAGAGAAGATCTTATCTACTTACAACCGCTCTTAGATAGGAATGCTGATTTCAAATTCAGAGAAGACAAACTCTGTCCTGTATTTACAACATCAGCTTGGTTAGAAAATCGGCAACCTATTGTAGAGGTGATACATGATAAAGAGGGCCATTGGTTTTTTCTTCCCTCGGGAGAACCTGATTGGAAATTAGTGTCCTTGGAAGAACTAATAAAAGTTGATCCTACTCTCAATGATGTTTTTGATCTTGATTATGGGGAGTGTGCCAATAGAGAGTTTGTAGGAGGAAGATGGAAAAGAGACATTTATGAGGAATAGTTACCATAAATTAATATACTGATTTTACTGAGAACTGTCACCTATTAACTAAAATAAATACTATACTATATGAAGAGATTTTTAAAAATAGCCCTGTTTCTCAGTGCAATAGTGCTCCACGCACAGCAGGGGGGTATGTGGATTCCTTCGCTTTTGGAAGGGATGAACGCCAAGGAAATGAAAACCTTGGGCATGAAAATGTCAGTTACAGACATCTATAGTGTGAATAAGTCAAGTCTTAAGGATGCAGCACCTCACTTCAATGGAGGTTGTTCTTCCGAGATTATTTCCGATAAGGGGCTGCTACTGACCAATCACCACTGTGGTTATGGGCAGATTCAGGCACATTCTACCCTTCAGAACGACTATTTGGAACATGGTTTTTGGGCAAAGAATCTCTCTGAGGAGCTGCCTAACAAGGACCTTAAAGTAACCTTTATCGTTCGTATAGAAGATGTAACCCAGCAAGTACTCAAGGGAACAGAACAACTCAATGAAGTGGAAAAAGCCCAGCGTATAGAACAGAATATTGCTCAGGTAATTAAGGATGCCCCCAAAGAGACTTGGCAAGAGGGGAGTGTAAAGGCTTTCTATTACGGGAACCAATATATCCTCTTTATTACAGAGACCTTCAAGGATGTACGCTTGGTAGGGGCACCCCCTTCTTCTATTGGTAAGTTTGGTTCGGATACCGATAACTGGGTGTGGCCACGCCATACAGGGGATTTCTCTCTCTTTCGTGTCTATGCCGATAAGAACAACCGCCCTGCGGAATACTCTTTAGACAATGTCCCCTATAGGCCTAAGCACTTTTTCCCTGTTTCTCTCAAGGGAGTGAAGGAGGGTGATTTCGTGATGGTCTTCGGCTATCCTGGTACTACCCAAGAGTATTTGCCAGCGGTAGCTGTGGAGCAGATCCAAAATGTGATCAACCCTGCCAAAATAGGTATTCGTGATGTAGCTCTAAAGGTACAAGACGAATATATGCGTAAGGATCAGGCAATTAAGATTAAATACGCAGCCAAGTTCGCCCGCGTGGCCAACTATTGGAAAAAATGGATAGGGGAGACTAAGGGACTAAAGAAGTCTGATGCCGTAGCCCTCAAAAAGCAACAAGAGGAGAAATTTACCCAAATGTTGCAAAAGGCTAATAAGCAAGCTCAGTATGGCCAGTTGCTCCCTCAGTTTGCCACCCTTTACAAGGAGATAGAACCCTACAACTTGGCCTATAATCTCTATAGTGAGCTGATGTTCCGCAATGTGGATCTGCTTTCCAATGCCTTCCGCTTACTACAACTCCAGCAAGTGTTGGAAAACAAGGGCGAACAGTCCTTTGAGAGTAGGAAAGAAAACTTGCTCAAGACCTTCCAGTCTGTTTTCAAGGACAATGACAAGCAGGTGGATAAGGCCGTATTTGAAAAAGTGATTGCTTTCTATGCAGCAAACATGCCGAAGCAGCTGCTTATTGGTAGTTTGCAACAATTTGACGCAAAACAGCTTACAGAAAAGCTCTATAGCGACTCCTTTGTAACCTCTTATGAGGGTATTGCCAAGGTGCTTGCCCTTCCTGCCGATGCATATAAGCAGGCCTTAAAGAATGATGTGGCAGTTCAGCTTGTCATGGAGCTTGCTCAGATGAATGACAGCCAAGTATATCCCACATATCAGCGTTTGGACACTCAGATTCAGGCACTCCAACGTACTTATATGAAAGCTATCTTGGAGTTATCCAAGCCTTCCGATAGGATTTTCCCTGATGCTAATAGTACCCTAAGAGTTACTTATGGAAAAGTAGCAGGCTATGCCCCCGCCGATGGGGTTACCTATAGTGCTACTACTACCTTGGACGGGGTTATGGAGAAGTATATACCAGGGGATTATGAGTTTGACGTACCTGCACGCCTTCGTGAGCTATATGCCAAAAAGGATTACGGGCGTTATGGAACAAAGGACGGAAAGATGCCGCTTTGTTTCCTTTCCACTTGCCACACGACAGGAGGAAATTCAGGTAGTCCCGCTATTGATGCTCATGGAAACCTTATTGGGTTAAATTTTGATCGCGTATGGGAAGGCACTATGAGTGATATTCACTATGATCCTAAGATTTGTCGTAATATTATGGTAGATATGCGCTATGTACTCTTTGTGATAGACAAGTATGCTGGTGCAGGTTATTTAGTAGATGAGATGAAACTCGTAAAATAAAGTTTTTTCATTATATTTGTTTATTTAATTGTTACTTTTTCGCCTTGAAATACCTTTGTTTAATAGTAAATAGAAGCTTTCAAGGCGATTTTTCTTAAATTCTGATCACTTATGTTGGGTTTTGTATTCATTTTTGTCATTCTTATAGCATCATTAGCTATACTTTTCTATATGGCTGCTTATTTGTATAAGCGGAATGTTCCATTTTGGCAATATCCTATCGCTTTATTGTATCTATTATGGGCTCTGTTCTTTATTTTTTTTAGTTCACTTTTCTCTGCTGAATATACCGAAGCTATAGACCCTATAGATGATAACTATACCTTTATTTCGGGGCAGTATAGGCTTACTTTTCTAACCTTTTTTCTTTTGTATCATGTAGCACTCTGGACGCTTTGGATACGTAGAGCTAAGTTGCCCCCACTACCTTTGGTACTTTGCTTATGCTTTCTTTATATAGGAATCGCTATCAATATAGGGATTGCTATCCAGCTCTTAGGGGAGAATAATCGCCAAGAGGAATTGGCTTCGTTTCCTATATTCAGTAGCTTGATAGCCATATTGGTTATAGGTCGTACCCTTATGGCTGTCAGAGAAGAACTCTCTGCTAAAACCTTTAAAAATCGGTGGCTCAATAAGCTCAATACACTCCTTTCTTCCCGATTTACGGTGCTTACTTGGTCGGTTTTCTTGGTCTTTCCTATCTTTGTGCTTTTGACCCTCTTGCTGATGATTTTTGGGCAAGACTATGATTCTGTAATCAAAGGCTTTACTGAGACAACCGAATGGAAGTTTTCCCAACATGATCACCCTCCTTATTTAGATCATAGGGGGCACTATCTCTGTACCGTGGCCGCTTGTGGCTCTCCGCGCATAGTCAAGCCATTGCGTTGGGGCAAGCGAGGGGGCAGGCCTATTATTGTAAATCGCCAGCTACAGATCGCCAACGCTTTTGAAGAGCTTATCGCTGATTTCTCCCCTAAGCTGCACCATTTCCTACGTACCAATTATGATAAGTATGGGTATAACCTTTCCCAAAAAATAAAGACTCCCGCAGCATCTAATATTACTTATCTGCTGATGAAGCCTTTAGAGTGGTTCTTTTTGCTTTGCTTATATACTTTCTGTCTCTCCCCTGAGCGAAAGATTGAAAGACAGTATCAGTTTTGAGTTTTTCACTTTATAAAACTTGCTATACCCTCTACCAATTCTCCAGAAATAGGTAGATCAGGATTTAGATAAGATTGCTGGTTTTCTTCCAATGTCTTTACTTTTTTTAGTACATGGTTCATACCTTCTATAAAAAGAAGTTGTGCCTTAGGCTGAGCTTCTTTAAGTAGTTGTGCCTCCTTATCCTCCACTTGCAAATCATTGGTACCCTGAATGATGAGGATAGGTATTTGTAGTTTAGCGATTTCTTTGGCAGGTTCATATTTGAACCAAGAAATCAAATAAGGTTGGACACTTTTTCTAAAGACAGGCGCCAGATAGGGAGAAATATTCTCCACGAGTTCCCCTTTTCTTAACTTACTAATGATTTTCTGACTTTCCTCCTTGAGTTGTGGAGCATTTTTACCTATCTGTTCTTCTATCAGTGTAGCGCTGCTATTGCCTACTCCTGAAATAGAAACAAACTTAGAGACTACTACCTTTTGAGCAACAAGAAGTCCTATCAGTGCTCCCTCAGAGTGTCCTATAAGGATGATTTTCTTATACTTATCCTTAAAATGATTTACAACCAAAAGCGCATCATTCACCTCATCTTCAAAGGTCAGTTTCTCTTCCTGTACAGTTGCTTTATTTATTTGAGCAATAACACGTTTGTCATAACGAAAAGTTGCAATACCCTTTTGAGCCAATCCTTCAGCAAGATATTTTAGAGAATTATTCTTGAATTGAGCTTGATTCCCATCGCGGTCAGTAGGTCCCGAACCTGCTATCAATATCGCCAAAGGAGGCTGATTTCCTCCTTTAGGAGAGAGTAGAGTACCCTGCACTTCTGGGTCTATAGTCACTTGCAGACTATCATAATTTTTCTCTTGAGAGAAAGCCTCTAAAGAGATGAAAAATAATAAGATAAACCATTTCATGATATATGTATTTTTAGATTATTCTTTACTTTTCGCTCCCTTAAGAAAGAAAACAATCATACAGAGAAGCAGTAGCCAGATATAAAAACTCTGAGCAATCATGCTACTATAATTGACATCGGTGCCTAAGAGCTTGATAAGTAAGAGTACCTGTGCCCCGTAGGGAATAATTCCTTGTACAACACAGGAGGAAATATCCAAGATAGAGGCCGTTTGTATAGGAGAAATCTTATATTCCTCACTGATTTTCTTCGCTACAGGGGCGCTAATGACAATCGCTACAGTGTTGTTGGCTACAGCTGCATCAATTAGGGCAACTAAGAAACCAATACCGAAGAAAGCACGCCCTTTGGTGTTGATAAACTTTCCTATCTTTTGGGTTAGGAACGAAATGCCTCCCTCTCTTTCTATCAGATAGGCTAAACCACCCGTAAAAAGGAATACTAAGAAGATGTCGTTCATAGAGGCAAAACCATCAAAGACCGTCTTACAATAGCCTAAGAGGTCAAAACTACCATACCAAAAGCCTAAAAGCCCCGAAATGAGGGTACCAATAAGGAAAGTAACATATACATTGAGCCCCGCAATAGCCAAAACAATCACGGTGATATAAGGGAGTAAGTTCACCCATTGGATAGGAGCATCTCCCTGACTGAGCGAATGTCCGCTGGGGTGAATAGAAACACCTATAATAATGAGTGTCAATACCGTAAGTACAGAAGCAGGCAAGGCTATTTTCCCATTCATACGAAACTTATCCTTCATCTCACAGCCCTGTGATTGGGTAGCGGCGATGGTCGTATCGGAGATAAAAGAGAGATTGTCGCCAAACATAGCCCCCCCTAAGAGCGAACCTGCAATAAGCTCCACATTCACATTGGGCAAGCTCACAAAGCCCGCCGCAATAGGAGCCAAACTCACCACAGCCCCCACCGAAGTACCAGAGGCAAAAGAGAGAAAAGAGGCAATGACAAAGACTCCCGCATACAGGTATTGCAATGAAAGGTAGTTCTTGGTGATTTCCACAAAGGTATCGGTAGCACCTATGCTCTTGGTAACCACACTGAAGGCTCCTGAGAACAAAGCAATTAGGCACATCATCAAGATGCTTGGATTGCCACAACCTCGGATAAAGCCATTGACATTCTCATTGATACCATTGCGATGAAAGATAAAGAAAGCCGTAACAATTCCTATCAACACTGCAATAGGTGCAGGAAACTCATAGAAACTACCATACTGCACACCGCTCCATAAGAAGATCGCTACAAAGATGATCAGGGGCAGAAGGGCGATACCATTTGCTTTTTTTGGTTCTAAATACATCGTAAAAAGATTTTATAGAATAAAGTGCAAAGGTAGAAAAAATAATTAGAACATAACGCAAATTTGCGAATTATTTTTTAAGTGGTAGTAATAAATCGCTTTCCGTTTCTATGGGAGTATCTGTATATTCGAGTCTCCAGCCCATGGAGTGGGTGAGAATTAGCAGTTTGGAGAGTTCTGTAAGGAGGCGATTTTGAGCATTGCTACGAAAGGAAGATTGGTCTATCTTTTTGGTAATAAGGTCGGTAACGCGCTTTTGAATCTTGTTATGGTCTTCGGCAGTAAAAGGGTTAAAGGAACTTTCCTCTAAGTTGTAGTATTGTACCTTAGGATATATCTTGAGTTCTGCCTCGGGAATATACAAAAGGCGTACTACCTTGTTGGCCTCATCTATCTCATAACGAAGCTGGTGTAGGTCATAGGCGATTGTAGCCTCAGCATTGACCACCACGAGTGCCTTTTTGTCAAAAGATACCCAGTTGTTGAAGTATTTCTTAGCATCTTGGTAGGTCATTACCTCCGAAAAATAGCCTTCGGTAACTACCAATTTGCCTACGTTTTTGATTTCTTGAGCAATGAGAGCACTATTTTCAGTAAGCACACTTTCGTCCTTTTCCTTTTTAAAGAAAAATTGTAGTACAAACACAGCAATAATGCCTATTACCAAGCCTAATAATAGTTTTTTCATGGATTATAATCGGTTAAAAACGTCAGAATAATTTTCTCTCTGATTTCGAATTCCTATTACACATATAGTATTTCCAACAATAATATAGAATATTGCAAAATGAAATCTTGGAGTCAAGGATATTCTTATTTCTCCATCAATCTCATCAAAAACTTCAAAGCCTAATCCTTCTTTTTTGCTATTATACCAATCAATTACATTTACCCACTCTTGATTAGCTAAAGAAGATAGAATAACATTATACTCTTCCATATTTTTTATAAACTACTTTTCGTGCTTCTTCTAAAGAGATACCTGTTTCGGGATGAGTTTCTAACTCCTCATTACGTCTGTGTAGTTCTTTTTTATAGTCTTCAGGGATAAAAAAAGAGATTTGTTCTTCAACAATTTGAAAGTTGAGTCTTTCAAGAGCAATTCTAGCGTCTTCCAAGCTGATTCCTTTTGGGGGTTTGATAGTAAGTGTTTCCATGATTTCTATATGTGCAAATAAAATATATTCCTTAAGTTGTATGACCACAAAAAATGTGCCAATATATCAGTCAGTACAATTTGTCACCTGTCATTGGCTACGAATCTTCGCCTCTACCATTTTTATCTTCTGCTGAAGACTTGTGAGAAACTTTTGGTGTTTTTCCCCTTCGGGGTTAAAAGGACGATGCGCCAAAGCCCGCTGGATAGCTGCTACTTCCTGCATAAGAGACTGAGCGGAGGGTGTAAAGAATGTCTCGGTGAAGCGTTCCCATACATACTGTACTGCCTGCTCGGTGGGGTGGAGCATATCCTCTTTGTAGAAACGATAATCCCGAAGCTCATCCATCAGGATCTCATAAGAGGGGAAGTAAAAAAGACCTTCCGCCTTCTTGGGGGAGCCTGACCCCAAGAGCTCATGGATTGCACAGATAAGAAGAGACTTACTAAGCAGATTCTCCTGTGCTCCGTCTTTGAGATGTCGTACAGGGGAGACGGTAAAAATGACCTTGATATTTGGCTGTTGCTCCCGAACCAACTCTACAATGTGCTCTAAAGAAGCCTTTATCACAGGCAAAGAGAGTAACTGTTTCTTAAAAAGCGTTTGGGGCTGTTTGTGACAGTTGGCCACTATATTCCCTGAGGGTAAGTGTTCATACACCCAAGCCGTTCCTAAGGTAACCACCAAAAAAGAAGTCTTAGCAAGCGCCTTTTGTAAGTAGGCAATCTGCTGATTGAGTTGGTCTAAGAGGGAGGGGAGTGAGGTATTAGCCCATTGGGAATGCAAGTCAAAGGACAGCCATAGGTCGTCCTGTAGAAAGAAATCGGCTTTAGTAAAGGGTTGCTCAAGACATGTTCGCTCTAGGCTGCGCTCAATTGCCAAGGGGTGAAAGAGCGTACCAAAAGGGTGTGCAAAAGATGGCAATTTGTAATAGTCAAACTTTTCTTGTAGATGTGCTGCAAAACACGAACCCATACTCACCACAGGGGTTGTATAGGAGAGTTGATTCTCTTCTGCTATCGGAGGAATAGATATTTTAGTGATGAGCTCCATGATGCAAATTTACCAATGAGTTAATGAATTGATTAGTATAGACAAGAGGCCATCTAAAAGGACGGCCTCTTGTGTTGGGTAAGAACTTTATGTATTAAGGGCGAGTAGCAAATATGAGTCGTTTTCCTCGGCTATCTCCTGAAGCCTCCATGTTCTTAAGGGCTTCAATATAATTTAGGTTAAGCCCCTTATAGGTATTAGGATAGTTAAGTCTTTCGGGAATACCTGTTACATCGGTTGCTGAAGGGTCCTTTAAAAAGATATAGAAAGAAGGATTGGAAGCAGGTAGATTGGCTCTTACTCGTTCTCCTACATTTATCAAAGTCTTAGGATAGCCTGTGCGACGATATTCAGCCCATGCCTCATCGGGGTTCATATATAGGGAAATATACTTTTGGGTGAGTACACGTTCCTTTTTAGCTTCTTCTGTAAGGCTACTTATGTCAGCAATAGTGTAACCTGCTTTTCTTGTTGAGCTTACACCCCACCTATCGAAAGAAGCCTCTACCGCTTTCTTATACATATCATTATCCCAATCCCTGATTTCAGAGAGAATAAAGTATACTTCTGAGTAATCCATTAGGACAATAGGAGCAGTAGCTTTTAGTACCTCTTGGGAGAAAAGAGAAACTTCTTCTCCAGCTTTGTATTGGTTGGCAGCTTCGCTACCTTCTTGCATACCATAAGGCATACCTACATAGGCAAGGGTATCAATATCAGCAGATTCATCAATCGTATATCCACTATTTATAGTCCATTTGTCGGTTCCTTTGGGGGCAAAGTATTTTTCCATACGAGGATCCACTCCAAAATTGAGGCCTCTAGTATTAGCCTTCTTATTTGTTCCTGAAAGGAGTTTTATAAAGTTGGATGATGGCAGGTAATCTACACGGTTTCCTACGAAATAATCGTAATACATAGGGGCAGGATAGGTGTAATTATTCTCAGAGATCAGTTCTGCACTCTTAAAAGAAGTATCTAAGAGTTCATCGTCATGTCCATGTTTATAGTAAGTGATAATAGCTCTTACTTTTTCAGCCAAAGGAGCCCCCAAGGCAGCATCTGTAGCTCCTTTGAGGTGATTGGCAATACGCAAGCGTAATGAATTGGCAAACTTTTTCAAGTTGGTAGGGGTGCCAAAAATCACATCTCCTGAAGAGAATACAAAGGTATCGTTTTCTATCTGTGCAGTAGCCGCTTCTAATTCCTTGAGAATGTCTAAATAGACATCCTTTTGTGGGGCAAATACAGGGGTTACATACTTATCTGTCTGTAAGGCTTGGAACTTAGGATTGTCCGGATCTCCGTAGGAATAATAAGGTATATCCCCAAAAGCTTGTACTCCAAGGCTAAAGACATAAGCGAGCATAATACGGGCTGCTGCTATTTGGTTGTTGTTCTTTCCATAGACGGAAACCAAATCTTTTGTTTCAGGATTGGTGTTTAGGTTGATAATCTCTTTGTATCCTATACCACGTCCATACATTTGGTAATAAATGGTACTTCCTCCGTCAGGGTCAAGTAGGTAGCGGCTTTCCTTGGTATAGATAGGTTGGGAGGCATATTGCATCCAGGTAAGAGATTGTTTCCCCATATTGTCATATCCTCTGAGATTATACATAAGTGCTTGATTATTACCATTGAACAAGGCATAGGTAAGATAATCTTCTGGCACATTCGGATTCTTGTTAATCTCCTCAAAATCCTTGGTACAACTTCCTAATAGGAGAGTTGTACCTAATATGGCAGTTATTATATTTTTTTTCATTGTTAGGCTAATTTAATTTGTTTATAATTTTAATCCTACACTAAGGGTAAAACTTCTAGTAGTAGGCAAGGAAGAATTCCCCATACCTTGGTTATAGATAGCACTTTCTGGATCCATACCATCCCATGCTAAGGCGCCTGTCCAAAGGTTGTAACCTGAAAGGGTAAAGTTCAAGCCTTTGATATGTTTGGTTTCAGGTAGTGGTACTTCATAAGAGAGAGATACACTACGAAGTTTTAGGAAAGTAGCATCAAATATAGCTTGCGCGTCTATTCCTTTGTAGAAAGTACTACCATATTCCTTAGGGCTAATCGCTTTGGTATTCTTTACTCCTGTAGATACAATGGTGCCGTCACTTTCTACACGAGCAACAACTCCGTCAAGCACTACCCCTTTTTGTCCATTAGGTCCATTGGCATCACGCTCTCTCATACCATTGGCCACAGTTTCTCGTATAGTACCTGCGTACATACCCAAGGCGTAAGCTCCTGCATAGTAGCTTCCTCCGTGTTGGTAGTCAAAGGTAAAGGAGAGACTCAAGTTTCCATAGGTAAAGGTGTTGGTAAGACCTGTGGTGAATTCGGGATTGATGTTGCCCAAAACTTCTTTGTCTTTTGAACGAAGATAGAATCCATTCTCATCAACCAAGCGGTTTCCTGCATCATCATATACATAATTACCACCATACATTTCACCGAAAGGACGGCCTTCTATGGCGTATAACTCTACGTTTGCATAGTAGTCCCAAGTAACTTTGTAACGGCTCAAACCTGGGGCTAACTTGATGAGTTTGTTTCTGTTTCTTGAGATATTCCAATCTAGATACCAAGCAAATTTGTCGGTTTGTATAGGAGTTGCAGAAAGGGTAACTTCAAATCCCTTATTGGACATTTCCCCGCTGTTTACTTTCTTGTAAGTATATCCGTTCGAGGCATCCACAGGCATGGAGAGGATAAGGTCTTTGGAGAGAATGTCATAGTAAGAGAAGCCTAAAGAGAGACGGCTGTTAAAGAACTGAAGGTCAATACCCGCCTCTTTGGTTTCCTTAATTTCAGGACGGAGATCTGGATTATTCTTTTCGGTAGGAACTAAATAATACTGAGATCCTCTAAAAGACTGATAAACATCTGGATAGGTCTTAAGGACATAAGCAGACGCATCGTTTCCTACTTGTGCCCAGCCAACTCTGAGCTTACCATAGTTAAACCAAGAAGGTAAGTTCTTGAAAGAATTGGTAAATACATAAGAGAAAGTTACTGAAGGGTAGAAGATAGGTACTGATACGGTAGAGAACCAGTCATTACGGCCTGTAACTTCTACGAAAGCAGTGCCTTTGTAGCCGAAAGAAGCCATACCATATACACTATTGGTACGTGTCCATGAGGAATAAGTATATCCTCTTGGTCTTTCCTTACTGTTGTCAACAGAATAAAAGTCACGAACAATAAGCCCTCCCTGAGTAGCAGCTCCAGCATAGGCATATTTGTTTTGGGCGCGTGAAAGACCTATAAATCCTGTCAAAGAAAAGTTTTCCCCAAGATTTGGATTATAGTGCAGACGTGTTTCATAGTTGAAAGCGGCATTCTCATACATATATCTTTGGTATTGAGAAGTATTGTGAGAGCCTACAGCTGTTCTTGATTCAGTCATAAGAGAGTAGATATCACCATACATCTTTCCTACCAAGAAAAGGTTGTCGGTGAAGTTGTAAGTAAGCCCAATATTACCGAAAAAACGATGACGCTTATCGTTTTGGGTGATTTCGTTGAGCATCCAATAGAGGTTATCAGCGAAGTTAGGCTTAGGATCTTCCCAACTAATTCTATTCCAAGTGCGTTGGGAGCCATCAGGAGCCTTATAGAAGCGTTCTAAGTTTCTCATATCCAATTGGCGCTGGGTATATCCGTAGAGTACGATTGAGAATCCACCATTATCATTGGCATCCGCATAGGTATAGTTAGGATTATGACGAGTAGTGATAGAATAGTTCAAACCTCCTTCTGCTTTGAGTTTGCTTGATAGATCAGAAGTAAAGCTAAAGGCTAAGTTACTACGATCAAGCTGGGTAGTAGGTACGATTCCTGAGGTAGAGGTGTTCCCCAAGGAGAAACGTAAGTTGGTTCCCGATACAGAGCGTGTAACAGAGAAAGAGTTATTAGTAGTAACCCCTGTACGGAAGAACTGATCTATGTCATGCTTAGGAGCTTGCCAAGGTACAGGTTTTAAGTAGTACTCATTGAGATATTTTTGATCAAAAGCATACCAAGGTAGGTAAGGTGTGCCATCGTATTTAGGTCCCCAGCTTTCGTCAACATCGTATTGGGGAAGGTTATAGGTAGTACCATTGATATTCTGTTTGACAAAGTCCAAGCTGGAACCTCCTCCATATTCGTTTTGTAATTTAGGAGCAATGTAAGCGTTCTCAAAACTCACCGAAGAGCTGATGTCAATATTGGTTTTTCCTCCTTTACCCGATTTGGTAGTATAGAGAATCACCCCATTTCCTCCACGGCTTCCGTAGAGAGCGGTAGCAGCCCCTCCTGTAAGTACTGTTACGGACTCTATATCGTCCTTGTTGATTTCGGAAGAAACATCACCATATTTGCTACCTATATCTACCATAGGAACCCCATCAATTACGATGAGTGGTTGGCTACTTCCTGTAACACTACCCTTACCACGGAGTTCCATTTTAGATCCTTGCATTCCTCCTGCGGAGGCGGCAGTAAGTCCCGCAGTTTTTCCTTTGAGGTCTTCTCCTCCTTCCAGAGTAGTATCGGTATAGCCAGTGGCATTGGCATCACGCTCCACCCCAAGGGCACCTACTTTCTTAGCATCTTCGGAAGTAAGAGGAAGTACTACATCAATAGTAGTTTCCAATCCTACTTTCCTTTCTACATTTTGATACCCTTGAGCGGTGAATTGTAAGGTTTCTTCGGCTTGAGCCTCAATAGAATACACTCCATCGGGGGAGGTGGTGGCTGCGCGACTGGTACCTACCACAATCACAGCAGCACCCGCTACGGGTTTCCCTTTACTGTCTTTTACACTACCTGTTACGGTTTGTTGTGCAAAAGCCATTGTCGTAAAGACAAGGGAACACAATAAGAATAATTTTTTTAAGTTCATATCTCTATTATGAATTTTAATTAGCGCCCCAAAGATACGATTTTTTTCTATATGAGCAAGGAAAAACGAGGTATTTTTTCGTCTGATTTGCGTTAAATTCATCTTTTTATTCCTGTGACACACATAATCAGGTCTTTTGTTTTTTGGTGGAAATAAAGAGGCTTTTCTCTTGTTTTTAAGAAAGGTAAAGATAATCTCAATAGTAGAAAATTATGGTATAGTTCAATTCGTTAGGATACAATAAATTGCGCCTCTATGTAAGACTACGCTCACCAAGAATTGTCTTAGCCAGCGTCTGTGTAGGTAGAGGCGCAATCTATTGTTTTTTAGAAAATTAGCAATAGTGTTTCAAATAAATTTTTATAGTATTAAAGATGCTAACTTCTTAGGGTCATTTCTATTATCCCAAAAAGAAAGTATCTCAACCTTATCTGTTATACGATAGATAATAGAAAAATGTTTAAGGACTAATAGGCGTCTTATCTTTGTATATGGAGAGCTCAGATAATGTTCCTGTCCTATGAAAGGATTATACATAAGTAAGTCTTCACTTTTCTCTACTTCTTTCATAATCTTCATAGAATAAGAATTAGAACCATTATGTTCTACCCAATAGGATAAGATGTCGTAATATTGTATTTCCGCTTGGGGTGTCCATTCTAATTCCCACATAGTATCTCACGAGCTTTTTTCCTGACTTCAGTATGAGGTATTAATAATCCTTTGTCAGCTTGTTCTATACCTTTTTTTATAGACTCAACTTGGGCTTCTGTAAAATAAGTCTCTTCCTGTTTAGGAAGTATTTGTTTTTCATCATACCAATTTTCAACAGAGGAGTCTTGAGTATTGGGAGGTGCTACTAATGTATCCATAATATAGTTGTTTTAGCAGACAAAGTTACAATATTAATTACAGATAACCAATGCCTATTGACAAATAATTAACCCTTGTTGAAAACTCAGTTAATAACTTATCCTATTGGGGGGAAAAGCCCTCTTTTTTCTCCTTAACTTTGCCTTACCACAAAAAAGATATGTATATGATTTATTATGCTGACCTACAAATAGTTCTACAGGAAGTGCCTGGACAAATCAGCTTATGTGTGAGTGTAACTGGCTGTCCGCTGTGCTGCAAGGGGTGTCATTCGCCCTTCCTGTGGAAAAAGGGCACAGGAACTCCGCTGACCGATGAGGTCTTTATCACTACCCTTGAGCGCTATAAGGATATGATTTCCTGTGTGCTCTTTATGGGAGGCGAATGGGAAGAGGAGGCACTTATCCACAAACTACAAATTGCCCGTGCCTATGGACTACATACCTGCCTCTATACAGGACTTACAGAAGAGAAGGTACCTACAGCTATCAAACAAGAACTTACTTGGCTTAAGGCAGGCCCTTGGATAGAAGCCTTAGGAGGCCTATCCGAACCTACAACCAACCAGCGCTTTATAGAGGTAAGCACTGGGAGAATACTCAATGAAATATTTCATCATTAGTAATCAGAGGGCAGAAGTCAGAAGTCAGAAGTCAGAAGTCAGAAGACAGAAGTCAGAAGACAGAAAGCAGTAGTCAGTAATCGGTCTGACAACTAACTACTAACCACTGACAACTAACCACTAACCACTAACCACTAACCACTGACTACTAACAACTTATAAATCAAATTACTATGATTCGACTTACACAAAATCAAATCCAGCAGAAAATTGAGTTTATAAATCAATATCTGCATGCGGAAAATGCCGCTACCGCCTCTCAGGTAGATGCTAATGCGAATGTGACAAGCAAGAATATCGCTACCATGGAGGCAGAAATCAACAAGGATATTAATATCCAAATCAACCGCGAACTGGTACGTCGCAAGATTGCCGAGCTTTTCGGGGAGGAACTTGCTGGGGAATACATTCGCCAGATAGAGGCACATGAGATCTATGTGCATGATGAGACTTCTCTGAAGCCTTATTGCGTGTCTATCAGTATGTATCCTTTCCTCTTGGACGGACTGATAAAGCTCGGTGGGGAGAGTCGTGCCCCTAAGCACTTGGAGAGCTTCTGTGGGGAGTTTGTCAATCTGGTCTTTGCCATTAGCTCCCAGTTTGCAGGGGCTTTGGCTACGGTGGAGTTTCTGCTTTATTTTGACCACTTTGCGACCAAGGATTATGGAGAGGACTATTTGGAAACACACTCCAAGGAGATAGAGAACCATCTTCAGCATGTGGTCTATGCCATTAACCAGCCTGCGGCAGCCCGTGGCTACCAGTCTGTTTTTTGGAATATCTCCCTCTATGATGAGCCTTACTTTGATAGCATGTTTGGTGAATTTGTTTTTCCTGATATGAGCCGCCCGAGCTATGATAGGCTCTTCAAGTTACAACACTTCTTCCTCAAGTGGTTCAATGCCGAACGCCTTAAAGCGATCCTCACTTTTCCTGTGGTAACAGCAGCTATGCTTACGGCTAAGGGTAAGCCTGTGGATCAAGATTTTGCCAATATGTGCGCTGGGGAACTCAGCGAGGGTAACTCCTTCTTTGTCTATCAGTCCGAGAGTGCCGATAGCTTGGCTTCCTGCTGTCGCTTGCGCAATGAGATTTCCGACCATACCTTTAGCTATTCCTTAGGGGCCGGGGGCGTGGCCACGGGGTCTATCAATGTGATTACGCTAAATATGAACCGCCTCATTCAGCAAAAACGCAACCTTGCCGAGGAGGTGCGCAAAATACATAAGTACCAAGTAGCTTTTCGCAAACTTATAGAGGAGTACAAAAACGCAGGACTGCTACCGGTCTATGATGCGGGCTTTATCTCCCTTGACAAGCAGTTCTTGACAATTGGTATTAATGGTATGGTGGAAGCCGCCGAATACTTAGATATTGCCCCTACCAACAATGAACAGTATAAGGAGTTTGTTCGCCACCATCTCAAGATTATCTATGATGAAAACCGCAAGGCGCGTGAGATGTATGGTTATATGTTCAATACCGAGTTTGTCCCTGCGGAAAACTTAGGGGTGAAGAATGCCCTTTGGGACAAGAAATCGGGCTTGTTCTCTCCACGTGAGTGTTATAATTCCTATTTCTATGCAGTGGAAGACGACCATATAAATGTTCTTGACAAGATTATCCTCCACGGCAAGGAATTTATAGAGTACTTAGACGGAGGTTCCGCTCTACACCTCAATTTGGAAGAGACGCCCAACAAAGAGGGTTTCCTCAAGCTGCTCAATGCGACGGCTTTAGCGGGTTGTAACTATTTCTGTTTTAACATTCGTATTACAATCTGTAATGAATGCAACCATATAGATAAGCGTACGCTCTTTGAGTGCCCTGAGTGCCACAGCGAGAATGTGGATCACGCCACCCGTGTGATTGGCTATCTAAAACGAGTGTCCTGCTTTAGCACCGCAAGGCAAAAGGAACACAAGCTCAGACACTACCACCTTTCTACAAGTAAAAGGTAAAAAGTGAAGGGTAAAAAATGAAAAGTGACTAATGACTGATCCTATTGTGGTATTAGTCATTAGTCACTTGTCATTAGTCACTATAGTCTTATCTTTTAATTAGTTTGATGAGCACTGGGGCAGTGGTAATCAGTACAATGAAGAGGACGATTAGCTCTAAGTGCTTTTTGAGATCTATGCCAAATTGGTCTATAAAGAGCTTATCTAGGTAGTGTCCCATAAAAACAAGAGTAAAAGACCATGCTATAGCACCTATAATATTGTATACCATGAACTGGCCTCTACGCATTCCTACAATCCCCGCTACAATAGGGGCAAAAGTACGGACAATAGGAAGGAAACGAGCAGCGATGACCGCAACGGCACCATGCTGTTTATAGAAAACATCGGCCTTGAGTAGGTATTTGCGCTTGAAGAAGAACGAATCTTTACGCTCATAGAGGCCATGACCACTACGCCTACCAAACCAATAGCTGACCATATTACCAATAATAGCCGCCAGGGCAATAGAGGAAGCAATGATAGTGGTGTCCAATAGGTCGCTACCTGTAATACCAAAGGTGTCCCTTACCATAGGTACAGCATAGATGCCAGAGATAAATAGGAGACTATCCCCAGGGAGGAAAAAGCCTACAAACAAACCTGTCTCAGCAAAGATAATGAACAATACAAGCCAATATCCGCCTAACTTGATGTAAAACTCTGGATTTACAAGATCGCTCCAACTTTGGAAGTGTTCCATATATTTCTTATTTAGTGTTCATTAATCAGTCTTCTCTATGATGGTCATAAGAATAACGCTCCAAATCCATCGCTTGATTGAATATTTGCTTGGCTTCCTCCAAGCGGCCTACATGGGCGTATATCTCGGCACAGCGGCGCAAAAAGGTTGGATTGTCCCCTTCGTTAAGCAGTACTTGATTGACGTATTTTTCGGCCTTTTCATAGTCATTCTCCCGAGCATAATAATCCACCAAGGCCAGCCAAGCCTTGCTGGACTGAGGGTCTTCATGTACGGCCTTGAAATAATACTGTTCGGCCATCGCTCTATCGCCTAACTTCTCATAGCAATTGCCAATACGCAAGTAGGCAAAAGAGGAAGGGTCATCTAAGGAAAGAGTAATCTTATAGTTCTCTATGGCCAACTTGTATTCCTTGAGGCGCTCTAATACTTTTCCCTTCTCAAAATAAGCACCTGTGAAGGTGTCATCACTGATAATAGCAAAATCAAATGCCTTAAGAGCCTCCTTAAAATTGTTCTGTACCATATATTGCCTGCCTAAGCTATGCCAAGCAACTTCGCAATAAGGATTGTTGTCAAGGAAGGTAGTAAGGAATTGTATAGCCTGCTCATTTTCGCCTAAGAAGTCAAAGCAGTGTAGGAGTTGTTGTAGGGAAAAATAGTCTTCTGGATTGCGTACCAAGCATCTTTTGAAGTATTTCTTGGCCAAAGCATATTCCTCCATATACATATATTCCATAGCGATGAGCGAATCAATATCCGAAGGGTCATCACTGAAAGGAAGCGCATACTGAAGCAGTTCAATAGCCTTGGTATGGTTGTTTTTTTTGGAATAAAGATGGGCACGCTGCACGTAAATCTCGGCATTGTAAGGTTCCTCATGGATTACTTCGTCCAAGATATCACCTGCCTGCTGGAGGTTATCCTCATATATGAGCATCTCGGCCTGTAAAAGCCTAAGAGCAGTTACAAAGGGGAATTGGCTAAGGGCGGTTTCTATCGCTTGTTTGGCTTTGGCATATTTGGCATTTTCAAAATAGTAAAGGATAATATCCTCATACTGATAGCTATCAAAAAAGCCTGCTTTATGTTCGCTAAGCAGGTTTTCATAGCGAGAAATCACCTCCCAGCGTTCATCATTCTTTGAGTACATTGTCTTTATTAAGTAATTAGGTATATTAGATAATTGATTATCAGTCTGTTATCCAATATATAAGATGCATTTTTTCAGGGAGCTAAATTACAACTTTTTATCCTATCTCCGACAAAGTTGGTTATAACTTTTTATTTTGTTGATAACTTTAAAAAGGCTGCCCCGAAGGACAGCCTTTTTAGTTTTTAGTTTTGAATTTTTAGTTTTGAATTTTTAGTTTCAAGATATTAGTCACTAATCATTAGTCACTCGTCACTATTTAGAGCCACTTCACCAATGGGAAATCTTGGCGGTGAGGTAGTAACTCATGCTTAGGATAGAGTCGCAAAGCAATCATGAAGAGGCCTGCATCCTCCGTAGCGGCAGAGAGCTTATAGGTAGCTATACGGCCAGAGAAGGAAACAAGTTCGGCCTGAATGAGTTGATTTACCTTTAGTTGATTTTCTTCCTTAGAAGTAACTACAAGTTCCAAGCCTATATCCTCAGGAGTGAGTTCGCTCAGGTAGAGGTCTATGGTAGCCTCATATTTCTTACCTAAGGAGATAAGTTCGCTATCTCGCTTAGGAGCAACTACTTTCTCCACACGTATGTGTGCCCACTCTTGGCTTACCTTCTTCTTCCACTGAGAAAGAGCGATGGCCTTCTCGAATTTGTTGGCTCTAAGCAGGTTAGAACGCTTTTGTTGTGGATAGTAATATTGTTTTTCGTAGTCGGTAAGCATGCGATAGGTGGTGAACTGTGGAGCTACCTTTCCTATGGTATTCTTGATAAAGTTACACCATTCTATGGAGATACCCTTACCATCCTTATTATAGAAAGCAGGAGCGATTTGGTCTTCTATGATGTTGTAGATAAGCTCAGCATCCAGCTCATCTTGGTACTTTTGATTTTCGTAAGTACGTTTCTGAGGGAGCATCCAGCCCGCATCTTCGCGGTAGCCTTCTACCCACCAGCCGTCTAATACACTAAAGTGCATAACCCCATTCATAGCAGCCTTTTCCCCACTGGTACCAGAGGCCTCGAGCGGACGAGTAGGTGTATTCATCCATACATCCACCCCTTGGATCAGGGTACGAGCCAAGTCCATGTCATAGTTGGAGAGGAAGATGATCTTACCTAAGAAGCGTGGTTGCTTGGATATTTCCACTATGTGCTTGATAAGGTCTTGTCCTGCCTTGTCCGCAGGGTGTGCCTTCCCTGCAAAGATAAATTGTACAGGGCGTTCGGGATTGTTGATAATGGCATCTAACCTATCTAAGTTGGTAAAGAGCAGGTGGGCACGCTTATAAGTAGCGAAACGACGGGCAAAACCTATGGTAAGCACATCATCACGAAGAGTATCAAATACTTCTACAATTTCACGAGGCGTAAAATAAGTGATGTTTTGGCCATCGGTTAGGTTGTGCTTGATACGGCGAACGAGCTTGGAGCGGAGTTCTTGCTTTATCTGTGCTACTTTCTCATCAGGTACATTGTATATTCCCTCAAATGAGGCAGCTGTATAGATACCTGATTCTTTCTTGAAGTACTTTTCTTCTACCTCTTTCCATAGCGGAGAAGTCCAAGTAGGACGGTGTACCCCGTTGGTTACATAGCTGATATGGAGTTCTTCAGGGAGGTAACCTTTCCACATATCTTTGAATATATCACGGCTTACCTCACCATGGAGCATACTCACCCCATTGACCTCCTGAGAGAGGTTGGCAGCCAAGAAGCTCATGGAGAATTTCTCATGTGGGTCACCTACATTGATCTTACCAAGGGAAAGGATCTGCTGCCAATCCACATGGAGCTTTTCAGCATAGTCGCCTATGAAAGCACGGAGCATGGTTTCCTCAAAGGCATCATGCCCTGCAGGTACAGGAGTATGTGTTGTAAAGAGGGAAGAAGCACGTACTACTTCCACCGCTTCGGAGAAGGAAAGGTGATACTCGTTGATAAACTTGTTCAAACGTTCCAATCCAATCAAGGCAGCGTGTCCTTCGTTACAGTGATAGATGTCATAAGAATGGCCTAAGCTGCGGAGCACCTTGATACCACCCAAGCCCAAGAGCATCTCCTGCTTGAGTCGGTTTTCCCAGTTTCCGCCATATAGGTGGTGAGTGATGGTACGGTCTTCCTCGTTATTGTCTTCATAATCAGTATCCAAGAGGTAAAGCTCAATACGACCTACATCCACACGCCATACACGTGCATAGAGGGTACGACCTGGTAAGTCTAAGGTTATCTTCAGCCACTTGCCTTCCTTGTCAAATACTGGGGAAACAGGAATCTTGGTAAAGTCCTGAGCCTCATATTCTGACTCTTGATTTCCAAAGGCTGATATCTTTTGAGTGAAATAACCATAACGATAGAGTAAGCCCACCCCTGTGATTTTGGTAGCCTTGTCACTGGCCTCCTTGAGGTAGTCCCCAGCCAAGATACCCAAACCTCCTGAATAAATCTTCAGTGAGGAGTGCAACCCAAATTCCATACTAAAGTACGCTATGGAAGGGCTTACCATATCTTTCTTCTTCTCCATATAGGCAAGGAAGTCAGCATATACCTTTTGCAAGCGAGCCATGAAGGCGGAGTCGTTTTCCAAGGCCTTGAATTGGCTTACCGAAATAGAATCAAGCAATAGGATAGGATTCTTATGTACGCGATGCCACTCTTCGGGGTCTATACTCTTGAAAAGCTGTTCTGCCTCTTCGTTCCAGCACCACCAAAGGTTTTTAGCCAATTCTTCGAGGGCTCTGAACTTCTCAGGGGTGGCGCGGTGTACAATCACACTACGCCAGAAAGGTGTATTGACCACCTTGGACTGCTCCCATACCTCCACATCGGTGTCAGCTACAGGCAGATTGGCCAAGCGTGGTTGTAATTTGCTCAAGGTAAGCTCGTAGGCTTTTAGGTAAAAAGCAAAGAACTTATTCCAAAGAGCAGCTTTGCCTATTTGTTGAGCATCCTCCCATAAGGCTTCATAAGCAGTAGGGGAGAGGCGTGCAATCTTTTCTATTTGGCTTACTACCCCTATTACTACTTCTTGGTAGTTACTATCGTCACGACGAATAACTTTCAAGGCCAAGTTCTCGTTAGGGAAATGAGACAATGCCCAAGTACCAAAGCCCGCTAAGGTAGTGGTTATAGTAGGTACCCCAAAGCATAAGCTCTCAAAAGGTGTATAGCCCCAAGGCTCGTAGTAAGAAGGGAAGACAGTAAGGTCTATCCCTGTCAAAAGATCATAGTAAGAGAGGTTAAAGACCCCATCATTACCCAAAAGATAACTTGGACAATACACTACCTTCACCTTATCTTGCTCTTGGTTAAAGAGTTGTGCCTCTTTTAGTTTGGATATGATGGTGTTTTGGTATTCGTCCCTTACCAAATGTGTTGTATAGGTCTGCCCAACGTTATTAACGCCCTCATAATCAGAAGGGATAAGAATGAAAGCAACCACTTCTTGGTCAAAGGTAGCATCCTTATTGATTTTTTGAAGAGCGTCAATGAATACATCTATTCCTTTGTTTCTGAACTCATTGCGTCCGCTGATAGCCACAAAGAAAGGTTTTTTCTCAAAGGTAGTTCCTGTAACCTTTTGGGCTACTTCTTGCAGTTTGGCAGCGGCTCTTTTGTGTTTTTCGAGAAAGCTTGTGCGGTCGCTCAAGTGGTCTTCGTCAAAGCCATTAGGGGTAACCACCTCAGGGATACGGCCTAAGAAGTGAGCTGCTTCACGAGCAGTAATATCGCTCACGGTGGTAAATACATCGGCCTCACAAGCAGCCTTAGCCTCCAAGAAATGCTTATGCTGTACCGAGAAGCGGTAGGCCAGTTCGGTAGGCTTGTACTCTTCCAAATAGTTGTACAATGCCCAGCCATTGCCAGCTATGCTACGCCCCAAAACAGTTGCATGGGTAGTGAAAATGGTACCTACTTGGGGAAGCTCTTTTTTCACATATAGCAAGGCAGTACCGCACATCCACTCATGGAAATGGGTGATTACATGCTCACGTACTCCCACTTGGAAGTGAATAAAGCTATCTAAAACTTTTCCTACAGCATAACCAAAGAGGGCAGACTCGGTGAAGTCCCAAGAGGCATTGAGCGAATCTAACTGTTGGGTATTCCAGTAGTAGGTAAGAATTTCATTTTTCTCACTGATATAATGGGAAAAATCCACCAAGATAGCAATAGGTTTTCCTTTTATATTCCAATATCCTGTTCTTACGCGTAGGCCTTCCTCCTTTGTACGGGTGAGCCATGAAGGAAAAAGCGTATCATCTTGTACAAATTCAGGATTTTCCTTGTGTTGCCATAGGTCGGGGCCTATGGTGATATACTTGTCGGCAAACTTGTCTCTGAGCAAGGTAGCTCGTGTCGCCAATACGGTATGTATGCCGCCAATCTTGTTGCATACTTCCCAGCTAATTTCAAATAAATAATTCGGATCCATTGTTATTTCTTCTTTCATTGATTATGGTTCTAACACTCTGCAAATATAAATAATATTTACAAGGAAAAAAAGTAAAACCACTGATTTTTAATCTCTTTTTTTCAACAACTTGATTATCAGTGATTAATGGTTAATGGTCAATGATTAATTGTTATGAGGGCTAACCACTAATAATTAACAATTGACAATTGATAATTAACAATTACCCTGACACGGTTTGTCCAGCAGCAAGTCTATCTTTGCAGCGTGGAAGAAAGAAGTTTATAAATTCATAGATTTTTATAGGCAAAAAGGAAATACATGTCATAAAAATTTTGTATATTTGTCGCAAATTTTTTAATAAAAATATTAGTCTTTGGTCTGGGCTTTAGACGAAGTAGAAGGAAGCCTGTACCTAGTGTGTTTTTAAGAGGAAAAATAAATATTAAATGTTAAATATTATGGAAGTACAAACATTATTAACAACATTCAGAAAAACAATAACTGAATGGAATGAAAAAGAGGAAAAAGGGGAAGGTTTTAATTTTATTAGTTTCATCAGTCGTATTTGGGGTATAGGAGAAACCAAACATAGTCAAATCTTAGGTTTCTTCCTTAATCCTCGTGAAAATCATGGGCAAGGAGGGTTGTTTTTAAAGTTATTTCTTAAGAAATTAGGCTTTGATATTACTGCTTTTGAACCTAATGATTGGACAGTAGAAGTAGAACAACGTTCTAATGGCAGAGACCAAATAGATATTCTTGTTCAATCGCATCGCTTAGGGATAAGTATAGCCATAGAAAATAAGTCAAATGGAGCTAAGGATCAATCACACCAACTCTATCGTTATTGGGAAAGTGCCATTTATAATTTTCATAATAGGGATAAAGAGAAAGCCTTAGATCCTAAGCATTCTCGTGTTGTATATCTTCCTCAATGGGGAATACCTTCTGAGCAAACACGCACGAGACCTAAGGATTATAAAGAATCTTATCCTGAAAAATTAGCTTTGGAAGAACAAGGAGGTATTATTAGTTGTTGGACATATTACAACCATATTGTGAAATGGTTCAACTCTTGTGTAGAAGCTATGGGAAGAGAAAACAATATTGTTAAGCAACTCGTTAAAAACTATATAGAATATTGGAATAATACAAACTCTAAAAATACTTATTATATGAATGCATTAGAAGAAGAATTAAAAACTAAAGAAAATTGGCTGATTATGGGAGAAGCCGCCAATACAATGAATAATCTAAGAACCCGATGGGCAGAGGATTTTAGCAATCAATTAGCTTCCATAGAATGTCATTCTGATTTTTCCTATAACAAAGATTGTGATGAGGCTGATTATTACAATGATTTTCGTTGGACTTATGGAGGGACATGGGGAGATATAGCCTTTATCTATGAACCACACAAGGGGCTTTCCATTTGGAAAGCAGGAGCGGGAAAAGCCAGAGAACGGTATAAAGAAAGACTTGAGCATATATTCCCTGATTTTATGATCAGCCAAGATAGTAATAGCAACTATCTAATGCATCTAAAAGATCAAAATGATGTTCTCCTATGTAACTCAGAAGATAAAGAGGAAGTTTTCCTTTGGGAATACCATGACAAAGGAGAACAAGTGTGTAAGTTTATTACTGAAAAGATCAGAAAATACACTAATGATCAAGAAGTTCGAAACTTACTTAAAGAAATAAACGATTGGAAATTTGAAAAAGAGCTTCAAAACATCGTAGTAGGGGAGAATTTTAAAGTTGAAAAGTATAACACATATATTGATTTTCGGTGGGGACTAAAAAATAGTGATTTAGATAAGGATTTAGTTTTCTTATACTACCCTTACAATAAGAAAGGCTTTTGTCTTTGGAAAAGGAATTTTGGAAATAAAAAAGAACAATACAAATCCCTTTTTGCTGAATCTTTCTCAGAAGACTTTGAATGGGTTGAAGATAATACAGACTATATTATGAGGTTAAAAGGTAATGCATTTTCTGCTATAGGGAATGAAGAAGAAGGTTTTTCAAAATATGAAGTAGTTGAAAAACTCACTGAGATACTTCAAAAGTATACGAATAAACCGGAAGTAGTAGCGCTTTTCAAAAAAATAAATGAAGTCTCCGAACAATAAAACTACAAACTTCCCCACTCCTAACAAAGTGGGGAGATTTTTTTCAAAAAAAATATTACACATGGTCGTAGTTTGTCCATTTGCATATATATCTTTGCCGCGTGGAAGAAAGAATTAACAATTAATAATTATGCTGTTGTATTTAGATGACTTGCGTCCTACTCCTGAGGGTTTTGACCGTGTATATAGCTACGAGGAGTTTGTGGCCTATCTTGAGAAAGAAGGCTTACCTGATTTTATTTCCTTTGACCACGATTTAGGGGAAGACTTATCGGGTTATGATTGTGCTAAGTACTTAGTAGAGTACTGCTTAGCACACCAGCTCCCCCTGCCTGACTATCAAGTACATAGCCAAAACCCTGTAGGCAAGGAGAATATAGAACGCTTGTTGGAGAACTTTAGAAGTTTTGAGGGTTAATTTTCTTCTAAAAATAGTATATTTGTGCTCATTAACCATTAATCATTGAACATTAACCATTATTTGATGAAAATACAATACTTTTCCGACTTACACCTTGAGTTTGAGGACAATCTCAACTGGATTGACAACAACGCCATAGAGCGTGCAGGCGATATCCTTATTATTGCAGGTGACTTGTGTCCTTTCGTTAATCTCTCTCGTGTGATGTATAAGAGCGAGATAGCTGACCTATGCAAGGGCTACAAAAAAGTGTTCTGGATTCCTGGCAACCATGAGTACTATGTCTTTACTCACCACTACGCCGCTACCCGCTATGAGCAGCCAATGAAGGAAATCCCCAATCTCTTTTTGGTGGACAACTATACCGAGCGTATAGGTCGTACCCAACTGATTCTCTGTACAATGTGGAGCCATATCGGTAGGAAGAATGCTGCCAAGATTAAGTATGGTATGAGTGACTTCCACTATATCACCGTGCAGAACCCCGAAAAAGGAGAGGAAATAGACTCCCTACAAGTAGCAGACTTTAACGCTTTCAACAAAACAGCGGTTAAGTTTCTCAAAACAGCCGTCAAAAAGGCCACCCAAGCCAAGAAAGCGGGTGAGATAGACCATATTGTAGTGGCTACCCACTATGTCCCCACCCTAAAGTACTACCCACAAATGTACTTGGGCAGCGTACTGAACAATGCCTTTGTCCTTGACCTAACCGATTTTATTGAAAAGAGTGCTATTGACTATTGGATTTATGGGCATCACCACTTCAACCAACCTGATTTTAGGATTGGAAAGACCATTCTCACCACCAACCAACTCGGCTATGTCATGCGTGAAGAAAACGAAGGCTTCGAGTGGGGACGATATATAGAAGTGAAAGGTGAAAATAACCACTAACCCTTAAAAATCATGGCGAAAACAATCCAAATAGAACGTTTAGTACGTATAGTAAGCTTGCTTACAGCTAATAAAAAGGGTCTGTCAGCACAAAAAATCAGTGAAAAATTGAGGGAAGAGGGCATAAACTTCAGTGATAGAACCATAAGGAGAGACTTTGATGATATAGAAAGTGCCTTTGGTATAGAGATTATCTTTGATAAAAAGGAAAAAATATGGAGAATAGACCCTGAAACACTTTCAGACCAACAGCTGCTCTTAGACCACCTCCTGCTTATGGAGGCCTACCGAAGGGCAAAAGATCAGCATATCCTCCTTGTGGAACCTCAACCCGAAAGAGGTTTGGAGATGCTCAACCCTATCCTTACGGCTATTGACAAAAACCTCTTGATTACTTTCCACTACAAGGCTTTTTACTCAGAGGAGACCACCGAAAGACAGGTGTTGGCCTATGCTGTAAGGGAATACCAAGGACGCTGGTACCTTATCGCTACGGACGACAAACCGCCTTTCAAGCTCAAGGCATTTGCCTTTGACCGCATGAGCGACCTAAGAGTAACAGAGACAAAGGTAAAACGCCAAAAATTGGATATGGAAACGTTCTTTGACCATTTCTATGGGATCTCCATGGCTGAAGGCGAACCATGCCAACAGATACTCCTTTCTTTCAACTATGAGCAAGGACAATATGCTAAAACACTCAAGCTACACCCATCGCAAGTAGTTGTTTCTGAAGACGATAAAGAGGTGCGCGTACAGCTAACCCTTGCTTTTCCCCATGGGGAAGCTCCCTACGACTTAGTCATGCAACTTTGCTCTTTTAGTGATTCGGTAAAGGTACTCGCTCCCGCCTCCTTAGCCCAGCAGGTTAAAGCGCGCCTTAAGACAGCATACAAACAATATACTTAGCAAATTGGAAAATTTTTCGTACATTTGTCCCTAACAAAATCATATAATTATGAGCTTAGAGGACAAATGGGCTTCCTTGGATAGAAAATTGGACGGAATCCTCCGCAACCAGTCTTATATTATCCAAAAAGTCTTACTAATGCAGAGCCAGTTGGATCAGCTTTCTACAGCTGCCCCAGCTAAGGGAGACGTACCCAAACCTAAAGAGGTATTTCAACCAGTAACAGACAAAGAGATAACCCCACCTATAGAAAAAGCACCAACACCAAAGGTACAAGAGGCACCAGCACCCAAAGTGGAAGAGACACCGGCGGCAAAGGCGCAAGAGGTTGTAACACCAAAGGCGCAAGAGGTCATAGAAAAACCTATCCAAAAGGTAGCTATGCAGGCGCCTATTACCCCTCCTAAGGCCGCTGCTTCTGCTTCCAAGAATACGAAAGAACCTGTGATAGAATGGCCTAAACTGATTAAAAAAGAGGATTGGGAACGCTTCATTGGGGGTAATCTCTTTAATAAGATTGGGATTGCCATTATCCTTATAGGGGTGTTTATCGGGGTGAAGTACTCCATAGACCATGACCTTATCAGTCCTACCATGCGTATCATCTTGGGTTACCTCACAGGGGGCGCCCTCTTTGGCGTGGGCTATTACCTCAAGCCTAAGTATGAGAAATTCAGTGCGGTGCTCGTTAGTGGGGCGATGGCGATTTTCTATTTCCTGACCTATGTAGCGTATGACTTTTACCAGATGTTCCCCACAGGGGTAGCTTTCGCACTGATGTTCTTTGTGACGGTTGCCACCATTTGGTTTGCCCTGAGCTACAACCAGCAGATTATTGCACTTATTGGTATGGTAGGGGGCTATGCGGTGCCTTTCTTGCTTAGCAATGGGGGCGGACATGTATGGGTACTGCTCTCCTATGTGGCTTTTATCAATGTGGGGATATTGATTATATCCTTCTATAAGCAATGGCGCTGGCTCTATCATTCGGCCTTTGTCTTTACTTGGGCACTTTACCTGACCCTTCATGTGTTCAAATACAAGGATAACCAGGGACTTTATTTCTCATTCCTGTTGGTGTATTACCTGATTTTCCATTTTGCCTTCATTGTACGCAAGCTTTGGGCAAAGGATACTTTTACCATAGGGGATATACTTATTTTGCTATCTAATACCTTGTTATTCTATTCTCTTGGGTTATCCTTTACCTTTGAAAATGTATTTGAGCATACACGTGATTATCTGACCATATTTACTTTGGCCAATGCACTTTTCCACTTCTTGGTATATTACTATACCCGTAGTCGGGGCGCTTCCAAGGAGCTGAAGTACCTAAGTCTCATCTTGGCTATTTCCTTTGGAACCCTTACTATACCTATCTATTTTAAAGGGGTTTGGATTACGCTCTTCTGGGCAATGGAAGCAGGAGGTCTCTTCTGGGTAGGGCGTACTAAGAAAATCCGTATGTATGAGGTGATCTCCTATATAGTACTCTCTTTGGCTACCTTTAGCCTTTTGGGCAATTGGATAGAAAGGAAGACGCACATCTTCTATGAACCTTGGCAGGTAACGGCTTTTTTGAATATGACCTTCTTCAACTCGCTCTCTTATGTAGCCATAGTGGCGGGTATCTCCTATGTCAATAGTCGTTATAGGGAAAAAGCCTCAGTAACGTTTGATTATGTGATCAATATACTCTTATTTATAACGCTATATGCTACTTTTTATATAGAGATATATAGTTATTGGGCGATAAGGATAAACCAATACTCAATAGAAGCAGATACAGGAATGAAAGCCTATGATGGTTTGCAGTATTTTAAGCAAATGTGGCTCATTGTCTATACGGTGGCTTACTTTGCACTCTTTACATGGATAGATACGCGCTATATTCGCAAGGAAAAAATATTGTCTAACAACTTGATTTTTAATCTTGTCATAGGAGTGATTATGCTCACACAAGGTTTGTATTTGCTCAGCGAACTCAGAGGGCTATACTTAACCTATATGCCTAATATGATGTATATTATCATTCGTTATATAGCTCTATTGGCTTTCGCTCTGTTGTTATGGCAGACATACAAGTTGCTCAATGCAGAGGCTATCAACTTCAAAAACAACAAGGTACGTGATTTGGTGCTTTATGGGGTTGTCCTATGGGTGGTAAGTAGCGAATGGCTACACTGGACAGAACTTTTGGGTGCTACGGCCAATTACAAATTGGGTCTGAGCATCTTATGGGTATCCTATGGTGTGTTTATGCTTGTAAAGGGAATACATCAGAACAAAAGCTATATGCGAATAGCCAGTATATCTGTAATTCTTTTTACTTTAGTCAAGCTATTTTTCTATGATATAGCGCACCTAAGTACTATTTCCAGAGTGGTGGTATTGGTCATACTTGGTGTATTGCTTATGATCGCTTCCTTCCTCTATGTGAAGTACGATAAGAAAATACGTAATAATGACAAGTGACCAATGACAAGTGACTAATGACTAATACCATAATAGGATTTGTCACTAGTCACTTGTCACTAAAAAAAGTGATTTAACTGCTGGTAGATTTGATTTTTTTTTGTATCTTTGCACGGAAATTTATAGAAGTGCCAACAAGGCTTTTATAAATAAAGATAAAGTAAAGAATACATTCATACATAAAAATAATGGCACAAATAAAGGCGGCTGAAGTTTCAGCGATTCTTAAGAAACAATTAGCAAACTTCGATGCGTCGGTATCTTTAGAAGAGGTAGGGACGGTATTAGAAGTAGGAGATGGGATTGCTCGCATTTTCGGTCTCTCCAAAGTGGAAAACGGAGAGCTTGTCCATTTCGAATCAGGACAAGAAGGAATGGTACTTAACCTTGAAGAAGATCACGTAGGGGTCGTACTCCTTGGTTCTTCTACCCAAATAAAAGAAGGGGACACCGTAAAACGTACCAAAACCATTGCCTCTATCAAAGTAGGGGAGGGGATCGTAGGACGCGTAATCAATACCTTAGGCGAACCTATTGATGGTAAAGGCCCTATCTTAGGCGAGCTTTACGAAATGCCTTTCGAGCGTAAGGCACCAGGGGTAATCTATCGCCAACCCGTAAATGAACCTTTGCAAACAGGGATTAAGGCTATTGATGCGATGATTCCTATCGGGCGCGGTCAGCGTGAGCTTGTAATTGGGGACAGACAAACAGGTAAGACTACTGTATGTATTGACACTATCCTCAACCAAAAAGAGTTCTACGATGCAGGCAATCCAGTGTATTGTATCTATGTAGCCATTGGTCAAAAAGCCTCTACTGTAGCAGGGATCGCTAAAACCTTGGAAGATGCAGGAGCACTTGCTTATACCACTATTGTAGCGGCCAATGCTTCTGACCCAGCACCTATGCAGGTATATGCTCCTTTTGCAGGGGTGGCCATAGGGGAATACTTCCGTGATACAGGTCGCCCAGCGCTGATTATCTATGATGACCTTTCCAAGCAAGCGATGGCTTACCGTGAGGTATCCCTTTTGCTTCGTCGCCCACCTGGACGTGAGGCCTACCCTGGGGACGTGTTCTACTTGCACTCTCGCCTCTTGGAACGCGCTGCTAAGGTGATTAAGGACGACAATGTAGCCCGCAATATGAATGACCTTCCTGATTCTATCAAACACCTTGTAAAGGGTGGTGGTTCTCTTACCGCACTTCCTGTGATAGAAACCCAAGCAGGTGACGTTTCCGCTTATATCCCAACCAATGTGATTTCTATTACCGACGGACAGATATTCCTTGAGTCAGACCTGTTCAACTCAGGGGTGCGTCCAGCGATCAACGTGGGTATTTCTGTATCCCGTGTAGGGGGATCGGCTCAGATCAAGTCTATGAAGAAGGTAGCAGGTACCCTTAAGCTTGACCAAGCACAGTTCCGCGAGTTGGCAGCTTTTGCTAAGTTCGGTTCTGACCTTGATGCCGCTACCAGCAATGTAATTGAGAAAGGAAAGCGCAATGTGGAAATCCTTAAACAATCTTCTAATACTCCATACAAGGTAGAAGACCAAGTAGCGATTATCTATGTAGGTTCTAAGAACCTATTGCGCCAAATTCCAGTAGAGCGCGTACGTGAGTTTGAAAAAGAATACTTGGATAACCTTCGTACCGCCCACCAAGATACCCTTGCACAACTCAAAGCAGGAAAAATCAATGATGAGATTACTTCCGTTTTGGAAAGCGTAGCTAAAGAAGTAGCTCTGAACTATACAAAATAACCTCAAGTTTCCATAATGTAAGAAAAGAGGCTGTCCTAAATATCTGGACAGCCTTCTATTATTTTATGGGTTGCTATTTTGAACCTTTTTCAATAATTTTCTTCACATTCAAAACTGAACAAATGATAATAAGAGAATTTGTTACAGAAGTCAATATGAAATTTGATAAATTTATCTTTTCTTGCAGAAGAAGACATGAGATAAAAGCCTCTAATGCCAAACATAGAATAATCAGAAATATAAAAAAATTTTTCATATATGTGTTTTGTTTTTTAAAAGCAACCTGTTACGCCTGCTAAAGCTATGGCAAGAGGGCATCCAACACCTATTACAGAACCTATTGGACAGGTATTATAAGTATAAAATAGTAACACGCCTTGTATAATCTACAAGGCGTGTTGTTTTATTAGTCATGTGTTACTTGTTATTTTTCATAAGCTCGATGAATTGATCAAAGAGATAGCTCGCATCGTGTGGGCCTGGAGCTGCTTCAGGGTGGTATTGTACGCTAAATACGGGGCGGTTCTTTAGGCGAATACCCGCTACAGTACCATCATTGAGGTGTAGGTGGGTAATCTCTATATTGGGGTTCTTTTCCGCTAATTCCTTATCAACAGCAAAACCATGATTCTGGGAGGTAATCTCACTCTTGCCTGTAAGGAGGTTCTTTACAGGGTGGTTGATACCTCTGTGGCCATTGCGCATCTTATAGGTAGGTACTCCTTGGGAGAGGGCAATGAGCTGGTGGCCTAAGCAAATGCCAAATATAGGCTTACCACTCTCAATAACTTGCTGAGTAAGCGTAATGGCCTCGGTTAGTGGTTCAGGGTCGCCAGGGCCATTGGAGAGGAAGAAGCCATCAGGGGCAAAAGCACTGAGTTCTTCAAAGGTAGCTGTATGTGGAAACACCTTGATATAGGCACCACGAGCCGCCAAGTTGCGCAATATATTGCGCTTGATACCCAGATCCAAGGCAGCCACACGATAGGGGGCATTTTCATCTCCTACGAAATAAGCCTCCTTGGTGGATACTTCGGGCGCTAAGGCTAAGCCCTTCATGGACGGTTGCGCCTTGAGCTGGGCTTTGAGTCCTTCTATGTTGTCCACATCGGTGGAGAGCACCGCATTCATACTCCCATGATCACGTATGTAAGACACCAAGGCACGAGTATCCACATCGCTTACTACAAAGAGGTTTTGTCTTTCAAGGAAAGCGCCTAAGGACTCTTCACTGATAGGGCGGGAGCCATACTCGCTAAAGTTACGACATACTAATCCTGCAATCTTCACCCCGTCGGATTCGTTTTCCTCGGAGAAAGCCCCGTAATTGCCTATATGAACGGTAGCCGCTACCATGATTTGCCCGAAGTAGGAGGGGTCGGTAAAGATTTCCTGATAGCCAGTCATCCCTGTATTAAAGCAGATTTCACCAAAAGCACTACCTTCTTTTCCTACGGCTTTTCCATAGAAAACAGTGCCGTCCTCCAAGAGGACAATTGCTGGTTTTTTTTGTGTATATTTCATTGGATAATCACCATGATTCTGTGCTGCAAATATACGTCATTTTTCTGACTATACTTGGTTTTTTAATTAAATTTTGATAGCCTGTCCTATTTTAGAAATCCAAAGCGTACCAGCATAATTGCCCGCGTAGCGAGAAGGTGATATGCCATTGGTTGCCACTATGAAGGGCGTGTAAATCACTGATTTTCATAATATCTGATAGACCAGAACTACGATAGGGGACTATGCCTATTTCCGAGAACACACAGCTGGGGGCACCTATGGGCTTGAGGGTCTTTCGGTCAAATCGCTGTGCTTTGATCCCTTGGGAAAGCCCATCTCGGAATACATAGATAAGGTAACTCTTATCCCCTTGTGTAGCCCATACAAAGGTATCTCTAATGTAAGCTATAAAATCATCACAGTGGAAGAATCGCTTTCCTTTAGGAAAATTCTTTGGATCATAACACCAAAAATCAAAGCCATTTCTTGCATACTGATAACCTATATAGCTGCTTTCTTTCTTGTTATTCGTATAGGAAAAACTATCAAATTGAAAGTCTTCGTCTTCCTTTTCCTCCAAGAGATATTTCTCTATACAAGTATCTTTGTGAAATTTTAGATGATAAGTCTTTCGAGCTTCTGTATAAGCGATAAAAACGGGCTCCTCCAAGGAGCGAGCTGTAAGGTCATCCCCCAGCAGAGGAGTCGTGATAGCTATTATAGGAGAGGGGAGTAAGGCGGCTAAGGATTGGTTACCAATGACTTTGCCGCTGGTGGGGTCTATACAAAGCAGGCTAAAATCAGTACGAGATCGCCTGCTGCTATAGATCGCATACATATACCCAGAAGCGGTAAAGGCACTTGCAATATAGGCTTCTTTTAGTTCAGGTAGGAGTGTTTTTTCTTCGGCGACTCTATAGGCTAAGCTATCTTTTGTAATAGCTATGGGAGCATATTTTTTCCAATGGACACGATTATCTATGGTATAGAGGGTGTCATTCTTGGCATAGAAATGATTGATATAGGTTTTCACAGGAATTTCTAAGGCTTGTTTTAGGAACTTACGCCTTTCCGTATCAAGGGTGATTAAGGGCAATTGTTCGCTTTCTATGGAAACATAACGGCTTAGATAAAGATGCTTTTTAGCTACCGAATCATAAGCATATAGGCGATTTCGGTCACTGGTAATTTCCCCTAAATATTCGAGTTGCTCATAGTAGCTTGTAGGGGTCTCTATAGAGGGGACTACCGCAGGGGCGTTACATAAGCTAAGGTCGGTATGGATAACCTTTTGCCACCATGCTTGCCATTGCTTTTTTTTGGCGTTCTTCTTTATAGGAATAAAATCAAAAGTATCATGCGCCCAATTTAGGATACGAAGTGCAAGCTCGGCTATGGAACTCGTTTCTTCTTGTACATAAATGCTTCCAGCACTGGTATCTAACTCATAGCGATGCTGGATGGTCTTATGATTGTCCAATTCTGCGATCCACTTAGGGATATCGCGGTATTCCCAAGAACCGGTAAAGAGGTTTTTACTTATAATATGCTCATATAGGCCGTCTGTTTCTACCTGATATTCAAAGGTAGCCACCTGTCCGTCAGGGTCAAGGCAGGTGGCTTTTTTGGTATAATAAAGTGCTTTATGGTTGGGGAAAGCAATGGCTTCAAAGGTGATTTCTCCTCCGCATTTGAGAAAATCATTATAAATATCCTTGAACACAGGAACCAGCAAAATCGTGGGTTGTCCTACCCGCTTGGCGGATTCCTTGGAGAGGTTGATAAATACGATATTTCGAGGCGGGGTGATGTCCGCTTTTTCCAAGACAAAGAGTCTGTTTTGGATCATTTGATTCTCTCCATAGTAGGAGTGGTCTCTATCTATATAGCCCTTGAGGGTTAGGGTTTCTTGTGCCCAAAGGCCATAATAGGGGAGCGTTACAAGCAAGAGGAGCAACCACTTTTTCATATCTTTATTCCTTTAGATTCTTCCTTCTGATAAAAGACACAATGCCTAAAATCAGGACAAATGCAGCCGCATAATAAACAAAGTTCGGGGTGATAACCTTTTCTCCGCTGGCGTAGCTATGTAGCCCTGAAAGGTAGAAATTAACCCCAAAATAGGTCATCAAGATACTGGCAAAGGCCACCACACTGGCAAAGTTAAAGCCCCATACGCCACGTAAGGAGGGGACAATACGCATGTGAATGACAAAGGCATAGACCATGATACTCACCAGCGCCCAAGTCTCTTTCGGATCCCAACCCCAGTAGCGTCCCCAGCTCTCATTAGCCCATTGTGCACCCAAGAAGTTCCCAATAGTGAGCATGATAAGCCCCACGGTAAGGGCTAATTCATTGACGATGGTCAGTTCATCTACTACACCCTTGATTTTTTCTCGGTTCTTCGCCGTGGTAAGAATCATGAGTAAGAGGTTAATAGCCCCTAAGATCATTCCCAAGGTAAAAGGACCATAACTGCCTACAATCACTGCAACATGGAGCATTAGCCAGTAGCTGTTGAGTACAGGCTGTAGGTTGCCTATGGAAGGGTCAAGCCAGTTCCAGTGGGCAATCATCAGAATCATGGAGGTTACAAAGGCGGTGGAAGCAAGGCTTAGTGGTGAGCGACGGGCGAAACACAATCCAATACCCATGGTAGCCCATGCTACATAGATCATACTCTCATAAGCATCACTCCATGGGGCATGGCCTGAGATATACCAGCGGAAAGCAAGCCCTGCGGTATGTAGGGCAAAGAGGAAAAAGAGCAATCCTGTACATACTTGGGTGGTGATACGCAGTGCCTTGCGCTCCTTAAAGATACGTGCGATAAGCACAACAAACATGATCGTTCCCACGTATAAGTACCAGCTAAAGAGGCTCTTGAAAACATCATACTTGTTGTAAAGTATCTCGGCTTCTATCTGTTTTTCGGAAGGAATTACCGCCTTACCTACGGCGCGTTGGTTCTGCTGGAGTACGCCAAGGATCTTATCGGCCTCACTGTAATCACCTGTCTCTACGGCATCTTTTACAGAGGAGAGATACCAACGGAAAGCATGTTTGATAAAGCCAGCTTCGAGGGTGTCCTGCGTATAGGTAGGATTTTCGTATATATCTAATGGAGAAATCCACTTGTTGTTGGGGCTGTCCTTCAGTGGGAAAATACGCAACATACTCCCCGAAAGGGCGCGCTCTAGAAGGTGCATCTTGGTATCTACCTCCTTGAACTCCTTTTGGAATTGGTTGGGGTTGGAGGTGGAATAGGCCTCCACTAAGTAAGGATTAAGTTTGTTGTTATATTCCTTGTCCAAGAAATCCAAAGCTCTTACACGCTTAAGACCTTTTTCTACGCCTAAAATCTTGTGTAGGCTGTCGTTATCTTTTTTGATATAGAAGAAATCCACGTTGTACCATAGCTGACGATTCAGAAGCATGGAGAGGAATACCTGATTGGCGTCCAATCCGCGGAAAGTATCAGCCTTGCTGACTTTTCTAAGCAATTCAGAAGCAAAGGTATTGATCGGCTTCATACGGCCGTCTTCGTCTTGGATTACCAAGTGAGCAAAGCGGTCGGCATGTTCCTTCTTGACGGTAGTGGCCTTGATAAGCGAGTCTATCTGCTTGGGAGTCAGTTCAAAAGAATCATGTTGGGCATAGGTGCCTACGGAAAAGAATAAGGCCAAGAGAGTGAGGACACCTCGGCGTTTGTTATAGAGCTTTTTGAGCTTTTGACTGAGCTGGACAAAACGTGTCTTTCCGAAGAACATACTGGCGATAAGCCCTATATAGAGTAGGGTATAGCCTATGTAAGTGAGCAAGGTACCCCAAAAATCGTGATTGACAGAAAGAATAGTCCCTTTCTCATCGGGGAAAAAATTGGCTTGGAAGAAGCGATAGCCCTTATAGTTAAGGATATTATTCATGTAAATATCATATTTGAAAGTCTCCTCTGGTGAGGTTACGGTCACTTTACTCTTGAAAGAGGAGTAACTACGCTCGGTGCCGGGGTATTTGTCGGCGATGAAGTCGTCCAACTTCACTTTGAAAGGCAGGGGCGTACGCACTGAACCATAGCTCAGGTGGAAGGTAAGTCCGCCTATCTCTGTTGAGGTGGGAGGGTTGATCTCATCACGCCTACCGATGACCTCTACTTCCTTGGTTTCACCCTCGCAGGTGATAGTCATCACAAGGGCACTGAGATCGCCTGCATTTTGTTTTTTCTCAGGGACAGAGGTCATGACCATTTTCCCTTTTTGCATTGGCTCAGGCAGAACAAAGCGCATGCCGCCTATGTTGTACAAACAGCGGTATTGGAGAGGCTGCATACTATCTTTGGCTACCTCAAACACCTTTTGGTCTCCCATAGTCATATAACTACCCATATAAGGGCTATGAATATAGCTCCCTTCGGGGGTTACTTGTAGGTTGATAGCCCCTTCGGTAGGGTTGTTCAGCGAGATGGGCAGGCCATGAAAGTTTTCAGTAGCGCCACTCTTGAGGTAGTGCTCGTGTCCTTCTCCGCCAGCGGCCTCTACAATCTTCAGATAGGATTCACCCTGAGGATCCGCTACAAAGGTAGCCTCGGCATGGGCGATAAATCGCTTGAGGTCTATACGGAAATCCTTCCCCTTGAAGTCAGAAGACCAGCTATAGGAGTTGGAGGTAAATTCGGAGAAGAGCACCTCGGTTTGTTTGGCCTTGCGTAAGGGTTGTCCCTCGTAGGTGCCATCTACCTGGGCGGTGATATAGGTCAGCTCCGAGGTATAGAAGTCTGCTTCCTCTCCCTCGCGTAGGGCGAGCTTGCCTTCGTCGCTGATGTAGCGGGTAACGGCAGCCCCCACGATGATGAAAATCCAAGAGGCATGCAGGACAAAGACCGCCCAGTTCTCGCGCTTCAGGAGGCGATAGCGGCCGATATTCCCGATAAAGTTGATGACAAAAAGCGCCATGATGAGTTCAAACCACCAAGCGTTATAGATCCATATTTTGGCTGTGTCGGTATTATACCAAGTTTCCACAAAAGTACCCATAGCAAGGGCAGCCCCATAGGCCAAGAAAAGCACCGCCATCAGGCGAGTAGAAATAAGGATTTTCGTGAGTTGTTTAAGCATTTTTTGAGTGTTTTCCTAAGGGGCAAAAATACGAAATATAATGATAAAAGGCAAACAAGTTTTGAGTTTTGAGTTCTGAATTTTGAGTTACGACACTGATCACACATTGCTAACAACTAACCACTGTTAATTAACTTCGTTTTATTATCATACTGTGTTGTTTTTACTTCTAAAATGTTGTAATTTTGCATTCTGAAAATTAAGAGGTAAAGGGTTATAGCAGACAGACCCTGATCCCTGAAATCCTTAACTAACTATAACTCATGAAAAAACAACTCATTCAAGCCCTTTGGGCTATTGCCAATGGGCAACCCCAACAACAAGGAGAGAAAATAGTCTATCCCTCCATACGCGAACAACTCAGTGCGATTAAGATGCTTATGTCCTTAGAAGACTGGGAGGAGCTGCCTTCTGTAGGCTCTATAGAGGACGAAAAGCCCGTTCCCCAAGCCTTGCCCTGCCCTACTAAAGATACCCCAGCCGAACAACCCTCTGATTCTGAAGTAGTGAGAACACCTCAAAAAACAGTGAATATAGCTCAGCAGACAACCAATACACCTCAACAGGTAATCAATACATCTCAAAAGACAACAAAACCTACAATCAGTTACAGACGTACTTATCAGGAGTGGTTTGCTCAAAATGAATTGCTTGAAAAGCTGTTACTTGAAGAGAAAGCTAAGAAAACACAAGCCAAATTAAGTAAAAAGACAAAGTCTAAAAGTACACCGTTAGACTCTTCTGTACAGGAGGCTTTGTTGGCGCAAGTGTTATGATGAGTGTCAGCACCTTGTAGAGGAGGTTTATGTCAGTCAAGAAGGGAAAATACAGTGCAGAGCGTATTATTATCACGAGGATATCTATCATAATCCTATAGAAAGACTTGTTATAAATGAGGGTCCTATAGAATTATATAGATACGAGATAGCGTATTATTAAGGAATAAAATTCTCTTTAGTCGTTTGTTATTTATCATTATTTTTGTATTTTTGCCCAAATAAAAAACTCTATGGAATTATACTACGCATTTTCAGTAATTATTGTATTGGCCGCTTTGTTTTCTTATGTAAATGTTAGATATGTAAAGCTCCCTATGACTATTGGAATTATGGTTATTGCCATGATGGTATCGGTAGGGATTCGCCTTTTCGGGGGGGCTATCTTTTCGGGTTTAGCGCACAGGTTGGAAGCATTCTTACAAGGGTTTAATTTTACAGAAATCCTAATGAGTGCCATGCTTAACTTCTTACTTTTTGCAGCGGCTTTGCATATCAATGTCTCCGACCTAAAAGAATACAAACTCCCGATCCTTACTTACGCAACGGTAAGTGTAGTACTCTCGGCTTTCATTATCTCTGGATTGCTTTACTATATTGCCCATTGGGTTGGCATTGATATTCCTTATGTATATTGCTTGCTTTTTGGAACACTCATCTCACCCACTGATCCCATTGTGGTTTTGGGTGTACTCAAGCAGGCCAATGTGCCTAAGCGTATTGAGACAAAGATCACAGGTGAATCCCTTTTTAATGATGGGGTAGCCGTAGTGATGTTTGCCGTAGTACTTAAGCTGGCTACCGACGCCACTTTTGAACCTTCGTTTAATGCGATAACCAAGCTCTTCCTTTTGGAAGCAGGAGGGGGAATATTTTTGGGGGCTATCTTGGGTTGGATTGCCTCCGAGATGATGAAGAAGGCCGATGACTACCATGTAAGTGTTTTGGTGACCCTTGCAGTGGTGATGGGTGGTTTCTTGATAGCCAAGGCTTCTCATGTGTCTTCGCCTTTGGCCATGGTTATTGCAGGGCTTTTTGTAGGCAATGTAGGCAAGAAGGCCAGTAGCGAGGAGAATAGGGACTACTTGAGTAAGTTTTGGGCAATTGTAGATGAGATCATGAATGCGATTCTCTTCCTCTTTATCGGGTTTGAGATGCTTTTGATAGATAATTTGGACAAACAGTTCCTCTTGGGGGGTATTGCCATTGTGGTATGTCTTTTGGGTCGTGCCTTGGCGATTTATATCCCAGCTCAGACAATCTTGCGCAAGGTCAGCACCTACTCGCGAGGTTCCCTTATTACCATGGTATGGGGTGGGGTACGTGGGGGCGTTTCTATCGCGCTGGTGCTTTCTATCCCTCAGGATCAAGGAACAATGAAAGAAACCCTCCTACAGGTTACTTATATAGTGGTACTCTTCTCTATTTTGGTACAAGGACTTACCGTGGGTAAAGTAGCTAAAGATGCCTTGCACAGAGACGAGGTGATGCTCCGCCTCAAGCGTATAAGAGCCGCACATCAGCGCAAGCTAAATGCACAAAACAATTAGTAAAAGAGATGAATACACGCAATTGGTTACATATACTCAGCTTCTTTGTTTTAGTCTGTTTTTCTCATGCCCAAGAAAGAACGGATTGGGATAGGGAATTTCTACACAAGGGGGTAAAAACACTTCGTATAAGAGGTTACCATGTCAAGGAAAATGGCGCAGTAGCTCAAAAGGGGGCACTTATCACCGAGATGAATATAGAAAAGACCTTTGATGCACAGGGTAATCTTGTCAGGGAAGTTTTCTTTGATGAGCGCAATGCCGAGACTCTGCGTTATGAATATACCTATAGCAAGCAAAAGGTAAAGAAATACAAGCTACACTTGGATCCCAAAAGGGAAAAAGTAGGACTTACGGTCTTCAACTGTGATGGCAGTGGCAATGTAACCAAAGAGGAAACCTATGATGGGGAGGGCATCTTACAGTATTCGGCTTTTTTTGTCTATGATGATGCAGGACGCCCTACCGAGAGTAGCTTTTTGAGAGATGATTTCACGGCCAAATTTACCTCTACCTATGACCGCAAAGGGCGGCTTATAGAACAGGAACAGAATATAGCGGATAAGGGGGAGAATGTCCTCAACAAGGCTAAGTATCGCTACAATAGCCATGGGGATTGTGATCGAATCCTCTTGCTGCTCAATAGAAACCTTGCTCAGAAGAAGAGTTTTGAGTACAAATATGATGGGAAAGGCAACTGGATCGGACGCTTTGAGTACCAGGACGGCAAGCCTATGACTATTATTGAGCGACAGATAGAATACTTTTAAGTGAAAAGTGAAAAATGAAGAGTGAAAAGTAAAGCCAGCGAATACTTGGAGTTGGGTATGAGGGTGAAGAGTTATAGACAATCGGAAGAGGATTGTAAAAAATGATATGAGTAGGTGTAGGGGCAAATGGCAATTTACTCTTCTATGTGAGGCAATTCCCTCTTTTTCATAAAATAAAAAACTATAATATGTATAGAATCCTCTTAGTTTTTTTAGCACTTCTATTGTGGGGTTGTCCCAAGCATACGCCCACCATTAGTGATTTGCCTCTAACAGCTGATATAGAAAAACAGTTGTATAGGCTGATTAGTTGTGCGCGTTTTGACTTAGAGGATCGAGCAGAATTTGTTGAGAACGGCTATTACTATACTGAAAATGCTTGCCCTGTAGATGAGAATCCTTTTGGAGAGGTGGCACTATTTCTCTATCCTAAAAATGAGCAGTTTGACCTGAAAGTAGTACAGGCGGCTATGTACAGAGGAGATAAACAAGAGTGGGTGGATGTGGTCTTCAATCCCATCAAGGATATGTCACCTGAACAGATTGCTCAAAACTTCAACGTGCTACTTGTGGTTGTGAATAAAAAATATCTGAAAGAGAATAATACTCTCGAATCGGGCTATGATTACAAATATCCAACCAAGTACATCACCTATAGCCTTAAGGATGGCAAATGGACTAAAGGTCAGATAGGGGAAATATCCCACGACCCTGAATCATGGATAGAGTATGTCAAGAATATAGCAAATATAGCCGAAGAACTTATCAGCCCTCATAAGGATTGGGTACATGTCACCAATGTCGCTGCCTTTGTTAAGCGTATAGAGTCGGCAGGTGATTATAGAAAAGACCAAGAGAAAGCGGCAGACCTCAATGGAGATGGATACGAAGATCATATCTTTGTCTTTTCTCCTACCGATTCCAGAATGCCACAGCAGCCTATCATTGTGCTGCTAAGTCAAGAAAGGGATCAGTACAAAGTATTTGTCAATGAAGGGCTTCACCTAAAGAGTAGTCTCTACGGAGGCAATTCTTATGATATAGTGGTCAAAGGGAAATATTTCACCACAGAAGGGCAAGGAGGTTATTCAGATGGGGATACTCAAAAACAGGTTAAAAGTTATGTTACTTTCTATGCCCAGCCCGATGCGATACTACTTCACAGAATAGGGATAATTACATTGGTCAATGGAGAGAAACAAGAAATACAGCTTGATACTGCGGACTTCGGAGAAGTTTCCCTTAATGATTTTTTCTATACCCTTCCTTTTGATATATTATCAGAGAAAGAATAAACCTTTTATAATAGAGGATAGAGACGCAATTTATTGTGCCATACAAAGTTAGTAAATAGTATTTTAACTATTGATTCTCATTATAAAGCTTTATAATAGTTCTGTTTTTGAAGAGTTATTGATTTAAGTTTCGCAAATTGCTTTTTATAGATAACAATCTTTTTATTAAATTGGAAATCAATTATTTATAAAAAAACCTCCCCCCACCCCCTCCAAAGGGGGAGCTCAAGGTCGTTGAAAAAACAAAATTTGTCTGTCAATCTTAAAAAACTAAGTTTTTATAACTACTTGAGAATTTACAACTTACTAATTCCCCCTCTTGGAGGGGGTTAGGGGGAGGTTTTGAATATCAATAAATTACAGAACTTACGAAACTTGAATTATTGAATATCAAGTTACAGACTTTGCAAAACTATTACCTTTCAATTACTTTAAAGGTAGTATTAGGAACATTAATTAGCATATAATTAGATGAATTTAATTCAATGAAATCCATAGGAACACAAGATTTAAAAAAATATTTATCATTAGGTTGATTTACGATGAACGAAATTTTATTTTTAAGCAAATAAATTTTTCTTATTTCATTATATTCAAGAATGACTTCAATAGCATCTTTTTTTCTGTCATTTTCTAAAAGAGTAGTACTTTCTTTACAAGGGCTATTTACTTCTATATATGTTTTTAATAGTGGGGGTATATGTCCTAATTCATTTACTAAGAAAATGTTATCAAAAGTTTTAATAGGGAGAGAAAAATCAATTTGAATAGTGTCTCCTACATGATAGGTTTCTTTTTGAGGTATAAATCTAAAGTCTTTTGATTCATAATAATTATGATCATGATTATTTCCACAAAGCCCAGTCAAAAATATACTAAAAACAGGTATAATAAAAAATTTCATAATTAATATCCATAAGCGTTAAACAATAATTCTATATCTTGACTTTGAGAAGGATGATTTCGTTTTAATAAGTGTTTAAGATCATAACCTGTATAAACATCTTTCTGCAAAGCATTAAATTTAGTTTAGGAACAAAATTATATCTTTTTTCAACATAAGAATAAATTTTATAATATAATTAACTTTATATTTAAGACTAATCCTTGAGCCTTTTTTCTAATTGTTCCCGCTCTACAGTATAAGGAATCTCCTTGGTGAGTGCTATTTTATATTGTTCTTTAGCCTCTTCGTATTGCCCATTTGCCCAATAGGCTTCTCCCAATAGGTAATAAGCTTTCCAATAATCGGGATTTAGGCTCGTAAGATCCCGATAATCAGAGGGTTCTATAAGTGCTTTCTCTCGCAATTGCTTCGTAAGCCTCTCTTCCAGCTGTCGGTATTGCTCATAATTCTTATAGGCTTGTGTTTGCACAAAAGGATCGGTAGGGATATTCCGCTGGGTCTGTGGATATGCCGTATGAGGAGCGAATGTCTCTCCTTTGAAAATCTCCTTGAGGTCATAGGCTATGTATTCCCCCAGCTGATAGGGGGCAGTGGATACCCAAGCGATGCGCTCTTCGGGCGAGAAAATCACACTATGATAGGCCAAAAGTTGGTTTAGCGCCTTCTCATTCCCGTAGCCAATAGCTTTGCCCTTTAGTCCTTCGGTATTGCGTAGGATAGCGGCTATATGGGTAGGGGTTAGGGTATCGCCTTGGGTGAGTTCTTGTAGCTTCTTATAGCGGTAGGCAGTATGGGTTTGCTGGATTTGCTTGCGATTCTTTTTGTCCTTGGCATAGGGGGCGCTTTGGAAGTGATTGGTACAGAGCAGCAGCCCATTAGCGACCTCATATACACCGAATTTCTTTGGGGATACTTCTATGATGACAGCCTTTCTTTCTTTGGTACTACCCACCATAATTGCCTCGGAGACAAATACTTTTCGTTTTTTAGCAATGGCAATAGCTTCCTCAGTGGTGGAGGCAAATTGCAATATTTCCCTACATAGGAGCGAAATAGGGGTGCGTGCCTTCAGGGGTATATTGGACTTACCTGCATTAATGGTTACCGTAAGGCCTTCGGTATTCATGCCCGACATGACTCCGATCATACCACCCCACGCATAGGACATAAAGGGATAACCCTCCGTGGGACGAACGAAACGGACGAGCTTCTCAGTAGCGAAATCGTCCGAGAGGTAAAAGTCAAAATTGCGGCCAATAAGCAGCTTTCTACCTTGGGTATGAGTTCCCCAAGCAGCCAAGGAGGAACAGCCCACCAGCATCAAATCTTGTAGGGCGTGGCCTATGTCATGAGCTGAATGTAGGTACAGACTGCGTTCGTACTTGGGGGCAATGTAGTTGAAAAGGCTATCGGAATAGCGGGATTGGCCATAAAGTTCTGCCCTATAAATAGGGAGGATATAGTGGTCAATATCCCTATTGAACCACTTGAGAAAGCGGTAGAGAAAGTGCTGTTTGCGCTCGGAGGGAACAAAGTCTTTTAATTTGCTGAATAACAAGCTGTCTTGTCTATGATAAAGTCTTTGGGTAAGAGCCCCAGAGTTGAGCCCCAATTGCAGAGGATTGCCCGAAAGGTATAGCTCCCATATCCCTTGTTGGTTTCGGATGAGGTAGTTATCCTCAAAGTAATATAGGGAATCCTTAATGTTCTCTACTACAGGTGTTTGTGCGGAGTATGAAGAGACATCGGGCGGGCTTATTTTTCTGTGGAAGACACCACAAGAGCAGAGCAAAAAGAGGAGCGTATAACAGGCATTTTTCATGAGTATAAAGGGTTAGCAATCAGCCTTAGGGTGCAGTAATAGGTGCGTATCAGCAGGGGAGAGGTAAGGAATCCCTAGCCCCAGACCACGTAGGATAAAGAGAATCCCAACGACAATGACCACCATAGGTAGCCACTGGTTCAGCTGGCGGCGCAAGGCCACTGGTAGGAAATCTCCCAAAAGTACAAGCAGGAGCATCAGCGGAATGGTACCCAGCCCGAAAGCCGTCATATAGCCCATACTACCCCATAGATTCCCCATAGTCAAGGCACCAAAGAGAGCGGTATAGACCAAACTACAAGGCAGAAATCCATTGAGAAAACCTATAGTGAAGGAGCTTGAAAGAGTCTTTTTTGTCAGCTGTCGCCCTAAAGCGTTCTTGAGTAGGGCAAAGCCTTTGAGCAAGGGGTTCTGTATGCTCCTTAGTGAGATATGAAAGAGCGAAAAGAGTCCCATACTCACCATAACAAGCCCTGCCAAGATAGAGAACTCTTGCTGGTATTCGGCTATAAAAAGTCCTTCCCCTACCAAGCCAAAGAGAAGCCCTATGAGGCTATAGGCGAGGGTCTTGCCTGTGAAATAGGCGCTTAATTGTAGGTAGCGAAAGCCTTTGTGCTGCCTTTGCAGAGGAATCAACAAGGCAATAGGGCCACACATACCCACGCAGTGTAGGCTGCCCACAAGGCCTAAGGTGAAAGCCAGTAGGTACATCTAATAATTGACTTTGTCAAACAAGCTCAAGTAATTCTTTCCCTCAAAGCCGTATTCCACACGGATATTCCAGCGCCCCTTTGTGAGCAGTTTGTCGGGAATCAGCAGCGAACAACCATCAAGGGTGGTGATCGGTAGGGTAAAGTCCAGCTTGCTATCCGATGGGCGATAGCAAAAAATCACCCCGATGACCTCCTTGCCTGTTACAGCAGTAGGGAAATCAAGGCGAATGCCTTCTTTGGCGCCCGTAGTATAAGCAATATCCACCTGCATATGAGCCTCTAAGGTTTGTTTTTCGGCATCTATATTCTTTTGGAAATCCAGCTCTTGTGCGTAATAGTTCTCAGTAACCAGCTCATGATCATACTTTTTATCCACTAAAGTGATGATAAAAAAGTACATAATAAATCCAGCAAAGGCCAAAATAGCCAAAAGAATGCCTGTGCCCCAAGTAAATTTCATAGGTGTCTTTTTTGTGAGCAAATTTACTACAAAAAAAGGAATTGTAGCTCATAATTCTATAGATTTTTTTGATAGTTATTTTTCTTTTTCTAAGAGATATTTTAGTAACTTTGCACCAAATTTGAACTGTGAGGCAATGAGCCATGACTAATAATTAATAACTAACAACTATGCTAAGGTTTCTTATTGCATTTTTTTCTTTTTCTCTTTTGTATGCCCAGCAGGAGGCAGCCCCACAAAGGGATTTCCCCAAGGATTATTTCGGATCGCCTTTGGATATTCCGCTTTCTTATGCAGGAAATTTCTGCGAATTGCGCCCCAACCACTTTCATGGTGGCTTAGATATCAAAACCGATGGCAAGGAAGGGCTTAAGGTATATGCCGCTGCGGAGGGCTTTGTCTCTTGTATCAAGGTGAGCACTTACGGCTATGGCAAGGTGATGTATATAGACCACCCCAATGGCTATACTACTGTGTATGCACACTTGCAGAAGTTTGCCCCTGAAATAGAGAAATTTGTCAAGGAACGCCAATATCTGTTGGAGAAATACGATGTAGAAATAGAGTTCAAGCCTACCGACTTTCCTGTCAAAAAAGGCGATTGGGTAGCTCTTAGTGGGAATACAGGCGGCAGCGCTGGCCCTCACCTGCACTACGAGATACGGGACACACAAACTACCAATGCCTACAATCCCTTACTCTTCGGCTATCCTAATGAAGATGATATAGCTCCCTTGGTATATAAGTTCGTGGCCTATCCCATAGGGGAGGAGTCCGCTATTGAGGGTATACAAGAGGAGCGCAATGTACTCTTGGGCAAGGATAAGAATACGGACGAATACCTTACTTCCAAGATTACTGCTCAAGGGCGTATAGGCTTGGGCGTATATACCTCGGATAAGATGACAGGTACTCGCAACTCCTATGGGGTGTACAAGATTTCCCTATGGGTCAATGGCAGCGAGAAACTCTCTTATACCTTTGACGAACTTATAAAGGGCGAAGACCCTTATCTGAATACCCTTATTGACTACCCCCTTTATGTGAAAACAGGAGCAAGGGTACAGCACTTATATAGGGAACCTCAGAATAAGCTCTCTATCTATACCACGCCACAGGAAAGTGATGGAATTATCCAAGTGGGGGACGGTATGACCTACCTTGTAGAGGTCAAAATAGAGGATTTTAATAGAAACACAACCACTCTCAACCTTACTATAGAGGGTAAGAAAGAGCCTATCACAGGCCTTCGTCCAGAAAACAAGGGAACACCTCTTGTTGCCAAGCGTGATAATATGTATAAAACGGAAAACATGTCCGTATATATCCCCGAAGATACCTTTTTCCAAGATACTTTTATTGAAGTAAAACAAAAAGGGGATACTCTTTCGGTTGTGGCTCCTACCCAACCTCTCAAAAATCAATACAATATCGTATTTGACGCTTCCAAATATACCCAAGCACAACTTCCTTATGTATGTGTTGCCTCTGTAAAGGGTAAAAATTCTAAGAAATATTACCAATACACCTATCGTAAGGACAATATTGTTTCGGCTAAGGTGAAGACTTTAGGGCGTTTTGTATTGACAACCGATACAAAAGCGCCTGTGATAAAGCCGCTAAACTTTTCTAAGGAAAAGAATAATATCGCCAAGCTCGACAAGCTCAAGGTGAGCGTTACCGATGATTTCAGTGGTATAGGCAAATTCTCCGCTACAATCAATGGCAAATGGGTGCTTATGGAGTATGAGCATAAGGATAAGACACTCACATTTACCCTTGCAGACCGCTATTTCACCCCCGATGAGGACTATACTTTTGAACTTACCGTTGCCGACAAAGTAGGCAACGAAAGTGTTCTTACCATTCCTTTGGTGTATAAACCCTGATTTAGTGACTAATGACAAGTGACAAACGACTAATTTCTATTCGCTGTCGTTTGTCTTGTAGCTCGTGCCTATGTCTTATAAAAATCTGTCAAAATCTGAGGGCGTTTTTTTGTTATCTCAAACTCACATTAATAAAAAGCTTTGAGTTTTTGTTTTTTATGTAAATTAAGAATAAAAAATTAAAATTTATTAGGTTTGTTTAGTAAAAAATCGTAAATTAGCAGCTCAATAATCTTCTTTGAGATGAAAGCAATCTTACGCTGCTTATGTCTTTTTATAGGCATACAAGTAGTTCAGGCACAGGACAATCTGCAAGCGATATATGCACACTTTGCCTCCTCTTCCGTAGAGTGGTCTATTACACTTCCTCATACCAAGGAGCCGCTCCCTATCCATTGGCAAGAACGCCAAGGGACTTTCAACAGCAAGGGGTATCGCTCCTTTGTAGGCTACCATGCAGATGCCTTTGTAGGTACCCTTACCCTGAGTGAGCAAACACTCTTTGGAGAAATCGTCTATGGAGGGAAGGCCTATGTACTGACAGTTTCTGATAAGGGAGTGCTACACCTCATCCAAGAGCGAAAAACACGTTGTGTGGCAACAACTATTCAGAAGAAAAATGCCCCTAAAGCCAGACATGGTTTGGGTTGAGGTAAAGGAGAAAAGGTAAAAAGTAAAACTACCCATAAGCTGGACAGTTGCGTAAGCACCTAAAGATAATGACCAATGACAAATAGTTTATTCGTCATTGGTCATTAATCACTTGTTATTGGTCTTTATTATTTGTTACTTGTCATTAAGTTGAAGCTACGCTTAACAAAGGCTGTCAGCGCTTCCCCCTTGAGCAGACCTTGAGATAGGCGTGCCAAGTCAAAGGACTGACTGATAAGCGCCTTACGTGCAGCCTCATCAGTAGTGGAGAGGATTTGACCAGCTAACGAACTATTGGTATTTACTACCAAATTGTACATCTCTGGGAAGCCTCCGAAGCCCATACCTCCGCCTACCGCTTGCATCTCTTTCATACGACGAATGAATTCGGGTTGGGTGATGCGGAAAGGAGTCGCTTCGCTATCCAAGGCTTCTGGTTGTACGGTATAGGCGGTATTCTCTATAGCAGTGGTTACAAAGTCCTTGAGCTTTTCGGTTTCCTCCTCAGAAAGTTTGGAGATCTGAGTATCCTCTTTCTTGATAAGGTTCTCTATAGAATCGGCATCTACACGAGCAAAGGAGATTTTCTCTTGGGTGCTTTCCAATTTTTGGATCAGGTGAGAGACCAATGGGGAGTCCAAAAGGAGTACCTCATAGCCTTTGGCTTCAGCTTCAGCGATATAGCTGTGTTGGGCTTCTTTGTTTTGGGCATAAAGAATGATTGTCTGCTCGTCCTTATTGGTTTGTAGCGGTTTTATCTTTTCTAAAAGCTCTTCAAAGGTATAGTATTTGTCATTTACGGTAGGGTATAGCGCAAATTTCTGTGCTTTCTCAAAGAATTTTTCTTCGGAGAGCATACCGTATTCTATCACGATTTTGATATCATTCCATTTCTTTTCAAAATCCTCACGGTTTTCTTTGAAAAGAGATTGAAGTTTATCGGCCACCTTACGAGTTACATAGCTGGAGATCTTCTTTACATTTCCATCGGCTTGGAGGTAGGAACGAGAGACATTCAGCGGAATATCAGGAGAGTCTATCACCCCACGCAAGAGGGTCAAGAACTCAGGAACAATGCCTTCCACATTGTCGGTTACAAAGACTTGGTTTTGGTAGAGTTGGATTCTGTCCTTTTGCAATTGCAAGTCATTGCTTAGCTTAGGGAAATAGAGAATCCCTGTAAGGTGGAAAGGATAATCCACATTTAGGTGGATGCTGAACATAGGGTCTTCATACTGTGTAGGATAGAGTTCGTGGTAGAACGCCTTGTAATCCTCATCGGTAAGCTCTGAAGGCTGTTTAGTCCAAGCAGGGTTAGGGTTGTTGATGATATTATCCACCTCCTTATACTCTGTTTTGTAGTCCTCAGGGGCATTTTCAGGTCGAGGAAGGGCTTCCTTGCGCATACCTAACTTGATAGGGATAGGCATGAACTTGTTATATTTTACAAGAAGTTGGCGTATTTTGCTCTCTTCCAAGAACTCTGTGGAGTCTTCGGCTATATGGAGGATAATTTCGGTACCATGTCCTTCTTTCTCGATAGGTTCTATACTGTAGGCTGGAGAGCCATCACACTCCCAGCGTACGGCTTGTGCTCCTTCTTGGTAAGAACGGGTTAGGATTTCAACCTTATCGGCTACCATAAAAGCCGAATAGAAGCCCAAACCGAAATGTCCAATGATACCTGCATCTTTGGCTGGGTCCTTGTATTTGTTAAGGAACTCTTCAGCTCCTGAGAAAGCAATTTGGTTGATATATTTTTCCACCTCTTCCTCGGTCATTCCAATACCTTGGTCGGTGATATGTATTTTTTTTCCTTCCTTATCCACCTTTACCTCAATAAGAGGGTTGCCATAAGGTACTTTAGCTTCGCCAATTTGGCAAAGGTGCTTGAGCTTAAGAGTAGCATCGGTGGCGTTGGAGATCAGCTCACGAAGGAAAATCTCGTGGTCGCTATATAGAAATTTCTTAATAAGTGGAAAAATGTTTTCCACAGAAACATTTATTTGTCCTTTCATACGTGCTTTTTTTCTTTCCTTTTTAGCAAAGATAATGCCGTACTTACAAGACTGACAAAATGGCAGGCAGGTTTTGAGTTTTAAGTCTTGAGTTTTGAGTAAAAGAGAAATTTTATTATTTACTATTTGTTTTTTACTTAAAAAATCGTAATTTTGCAATTGTAATAAATTATAAAAATGAAAAATAGCAGTACCGCCCTATGTTACAAAATAGGGTATTACATCAGCCTTTTTGGAGTGGCCACTATTCTACTTTGGATAGGAGCATTCAAGTTTACACACACTGAAGCGGAGGGAATTAAACCATTGGTAGAACATAGCTTTCTACTCTCATGGCTTTATAAAATACTGAGCTTGCAAGGAGTTTCCAACCTCATAGGCGTAATAGAGATAGCCATAGCAGTAGCACTGATAGTAGGGATATTCTCACCAATAGTACGTAAATTAGCCTTTGTAGGTTGTACGATTACTTTTCTTATTACTTTGAGCTTTCTTTTTACCTCTGCTAAAACCTATTACTACATAGAAGGAGTTCCCGTTACCGATTTCTTTATCTTAAAGGACATTCCTATGTTAGGCTTTGGAATGATAAGTATGAACAAGCCTAAGTAGTTAAGAACTAATGACCAAAAAATGAGGTTTTTTATCTGTGTTTTATTATTAGGGATTGCCCAGCTAAGTGCGCAACCCACTATTGCCAATACGCCAACCCTAAGAGTCTATCGCTTGGCGATCAATATACCCTATAATACGTATAGCAGTTGGCTTTTTGAAAAAGATACCGAGAAGGTGAAACAGTTTTGGCAAGAAACAGAACACTTTCTTAACCAAATGTATATGCGTGATATTGGAGTACGTTTTGAGCTGGTAAAGGATGAACGACTGATTATAACAGACCCTAAAAAAGAAGTCTTTAAGCGCCAACACAATGCTAGCTATATTATAGGACTTGCTACGGAGGCAATCAATGACCTTATAGGTAGTGAGAACTATGATGTAGGTATCTGTGTAACTTATTTTACGAATAATAGGAAAAGCATGGTACTGCGAGGACTTTCCCATATTGGGGGCGTATATCATAACGAACATAAGGGCGCCGCTGTAGCAGTACCTACTAAAGAGGTGATTGCTCATGAAATAGGGCATCTATTTGGAGCACGTCATACTTTCAGTGGTGTGAATTTTGACTATGCGAGCGAAAAGACAGAATATGATAAGGGGCAATCGGTTATGAGTTCGGGTAACCCAAGGGATTTCTTTTCGCTATCCAGTATTGAGTTGATTCGAAGATACCTCAGTGAGCAGGCGGGACATCGCTCTAAAGATGTTTCCTTTGCGTCTGCTCCACCTCGTATAGATAAGAGCCAGATAAAACCACGCTATACCCTCCCGAAGGACACCTATTTCTCTTTTGCCATACCTGCTACAGACCCCGATAGCGAGCAGCTCTATTATATGGCAGAGCAACATGATGTACGCTTAGGCGAGGAGACTTCCGTAGCACAATATACCATTCCTCAGCCTACGACCATACCTTCGGTAGCCTTTAAGCGACAGTACCATAAGCACACAGGTAGTGAGGTAGCCAATAGCTGGATTCGTGAGCAGCAAACGGGTACTTTTACCTTTTGGTTGGCCGTAAGTGATGCCCAGCCGCATAGAGGTAAGGATTATATTACCCAATATGATTTGGCTGAAACCCAAGTGGTTGTAACAGAGGGAACGCCCTTTAAAATTACGACCTCTACCGCTAATAAGACTTATACAGGAGGGAGCAAACTGACCCTTACTTGGTCTGTGGACAAAACTATTTTTGAAGGAACTAAGGTGCGTATCTGGCTCTCAGATGACCATGGACAGACCTATCCTTATCTTTTAGCTGATGGGGTAGAGAACACTGGCAGTTATGAAGTTACGTTACCCAATATTACGATAAGAAAACAGCCCTATGGCACTTCAGGGCTTGAGGTAGGAGCAGGCGTGATTAAGATAGAGGTGATAGACCATATAGCCTTTGCCGTTAGCGATGAGAATCCTAAAGCGGGAGGCGGATTCATCCTTGAAAAAGATGACAACTTGCCACTTGCCTTTGTGCTTCCCTTACCCCAAGATAAAACCATAGAGGAGGGAGAGCCTCTTCCTGCTCAAGTTACACTTAGGGCGGTAGGCCCTTGTGGTATCCCTACAGTAACCCCTTCAGTAACAGAGGAAAGGAAAGAGGACAAACTCGCAAAAATCACTTATCAATGGCTTGCTACAGACTCTTGTGGCAATCAGGTTACTCATACCCAAGTGATTACTATCAATCCTAAAAAACAAGAATCCGTACCGCCCTCTGATCCTAAGCCAGCTCCAACCCCTAAGCCAACTCCCAAGCCAGCACCAACTCCAGAGCCAACGCCCAAGCCAGCACCGACTCCAGAGCCAGCGCCCAAACCAGCACCAACTCCAGAGCCTACGCCCCAACCAGCGCCAACCCCAGCACCAACCCCTGAGCCAGCGCCCAAGCCCACACCGACTCCAGAGCCAGCGCCCAAGCCAGCACCGACTCCAGAGCCAACGCCCAAGCCAGCGCCGACTCCAGAGCCAGCACCGACTCCAGAGCCAACGCCCAAGCCA
>ERZ772973.96-NODE-96-length-58734-cov-6.84366_pt1 | contig 58734 bp, 75 predicted proteins | sample MGYA00580672_ERZ772973 | MGnify/ENA primary metagenome ERZ772973 (study PRJEB29015, sample SAMEA2737938) | human oral metagenome | biome: human oral; feature: human-associated habitat; material: dental | place: China | collected 2152 ...
GAGCCGGTAGAGGGATTCGAACCCACGACCCCGAGATTACAAATCACGTGCTCTGGCCAACTGAGCTATACCGGCAAATTGAACATTTTCCCTACAAAAAACAAGTATTTTTTACTTCTCCTTTGCGAGGTGCAAATATACAACAATTTTTTATTCCGCCAACAAAAATATTTGTTTTTTTCAAAATAAGTTATTAACAACCTTTTTATTCCTCTCCGCCCTTGATAAATGTAGGGTGTTGCTCTATGGCAAGAGCTACTCTCTCTACGATTTCCTCTACACTTTCTCTCTCATAATCAATTTCCAAGGGTGGTTTTATGCGCATACGCTGGGTAACTCCTTTCTTTTTGACTACCACACCCTTCTTGTCAAACGAACGACGGAATCCATCTATCACTATAGGTACTACGATGGGCTTGTAGGTCTTAATCAGGTGTGCTGTCCCCTTGCGAATGGGTTTCCATGGAGAAGTGGTACCTTGCGGAAAGGTAATCAGCCAACCGTCATTCAGGGCAATACCTATATTCTCTACATCTTCTGTCTTGACCTCCCTATGGATTTCCTTGCCCTTCTCTCGCCAAGTACGGCTGACTTGTACCGCTCCTACATAGGCGAGAATCTTCGGTAACAGCCCCGCATGCATAGTCTCGGTAGCTGCTACATAATATAGGTTGAGCTTAGGGTGCCATATGTAGCTGATATTCTTCAGGCTATCCACCCGCCCATGGAGACTGGCGTTAAACACATGATACATGGCCACTACATCGGCAAAGTAGGTCTGGTGATTGGAGATAAAGAGTACTCCCCTATCGGGCAGGGTGCGAATAATCTCCGAGCCTTCTATGAGCAAATGATTGAACCCCCTATATCGCCTGTGGGTCAAGGGGCCTAAAACTCGTATGATTAACCGCTTTATCCACAAGGCATGCCCAAAGGGGTCTTGTTTCCATAGTCTGAATTTCATCTTGTTATATTTTTATTCTCTAAGCCAATGTTCGGGATTGAGCTTATTGGTATTCTTATAGACGAAGAATTTCATTTCTGTTCGTCCCTCACTATCGGTAAATATTTTTCCTAAAGGGGTTTTGGCCGATACCTTTTGTCCCTTACTCACATATACTTGTATAAGGTTATAATATATGGTAATAAAATTCCCATGTCTCACCTGTACGGCCTTGTTGCCCCCAGGCACTGAGATGATAGCCGAGACTTCCCCATTGAACACACAGCGAGCATCGGAGTTGCGGGGTGCCATAAGGGTAATACCATTATTATAATGCTTAAGATCAGGATACACAGGGTCGTCATAGGTTCCAAAGCCTTGGGACTTATACCCCCGCTCAATTGGCCAAATGAGTTTGCCTTTGTTGGCTTCAAAGTCCGAGGAGAGCGCTTGCCCTTCGGGGGTGAGGTCAAAGACCTTATCACTGCTTGTCTTGCCTGAAGTGGTGCCTGTGGTGGTTGTCTTGCCCTTTTTGTTGGCCTCGGCTATGGCAAGGCGAATCAGTCTGTCTATTTCCTTGTCTATCTTATTGGCTTGTGCTTGCTTTTTCTTAATCTCATCGGCATACTCACTCTCTTTCTTTTTGATAGAGGCCACAAGGGTCTCCTGTGTCTTTCGCTCTTGGGAGAGGCGGTCTTGCTCCTTCTTATTCTCCTCCACTATCTTACGTTGGTAACTATGCTGAAGAGAAAGGGAGTCCGTGAGCTGCTGTATCAGGGTGTTTTTCTCCTGTATTTCTTGGGCTTGCTTTTTCCTATATTGGCTATACTGTTGCAGATACCTCAATCGCTTGTAGCCCTGAGCAAAACTCTCAGAGGCCAAAAGCAAGAGCCAACGGCTTTGGGGTGAGCGGGTCTTATAGGATTGTTCTATCACCGCCGCATAGTTCTTCTTAAGTACTTCCAATTCCTTCTTAAGGTTGGCCATCTGATCTTGGTTTTCCTTGATCTGCTGGGAGAGCAGGTTGGCCTGATGGTTGGTTACACGAATTAGCTGGGTACGTGCGGAAATCTTTTCACTGATCTCCTCTATTTGAGTAGCCAAGCTCTTGCGCTCCTGTGCTTGTTGGGAACGCAGGGCGGACATCTCTCGGATTTGCTCCATCAGGGCTTTCTTCTGCCGCTCCAGTTGTTTTTGCTTTTGGGAGGTCTGGGCAAAAGCGCCTACAAATGATAGAATACATATGAATACTACTAAGCGATGCATTAGGGACGAAGGGTTAAGGGTTGATAACCTGAGGGGACACTATAGGGAAACTTCACGGAGACATTGCGTTGTAAGCCCGTTAGTTGCAGGCTCACTTCCACCTCTTCCGCTACGCCTTGTCCTCCTCTTAGTAGCAGGCTAAGAGGAAAGAGCTGTCCCTCCACTGTCTGATAGGTATAGGTAGCTGAAAGCGAACGCTTCTCAAGAGCTGGTGCCATTTGTACCGCCATTAGGCTTTCCACTCTAAAGGCAGAGTTGAGCGAAAAAGAAAGGTCTAAATCACCCTTTTGGAGCTTTCCGTCATAGCTCTCTCCTGCTGGGGTGAGGGTGGTCTGCCGATCATCAAAGAGCAATTGCCCCATAAGCAAGTTTTCCAACTGCTCAAAATCAAGTCGTATGCCCAAGTATTTTTCAGAGATACTGTAATCTCCCTCAAAATAAGTGCTGTTGAGCTTATTATAGAACTGTACTTTGTCTTTGGTGATGAGGGCTTTGGCCATTCCTAAGGGGGCACTGAGCCAAATGGTTTCTCCTTTTTTCATTCTAAAGGACAGTGGAATGGTCTGTCCCCCCTCTCCTGTCTTGGAATAACTTACGGTGAGGGTACCTGCGAGGGTCTCAAAGGAAGGGAAGGCATGGTGGTGCTTCTCAAGAATCTCCTTTGTCTTAAGACGGCTATCGGCAGTCCCTTGTGTATTGGTTACCTTAGCCGTGCGACAGCTTACAAAAAGCACAGCCAAGAGTGTCATATACGTGAATAATGATTTCATTGTGTTTTCTATTTTTAAAAGGGTAAAATTACAATATTTTCCTACATACATGAGAAACATTTCTTATTTTATCATATATTTAGTTTTTCTTCGGTATAATTAGCGGCTGCTTTTTTGAGCAATGAGGATATGTTGCGCCTTAGTCGCGAGGGAGCTAAGACTATTATACTATTACCAAAACCTAAAATAAGCCGCTCAAGCTCGTAATTGTATCGCACCTTGATACGAAAGACCACCCCGTCCTCCCGTGTCTCTACCACCTCCTGAGAGTGGTGAAAGGGCTTGGTGATCACATAGTTAGCATTATTATTATCTACCCAAAAAACTACTTCCTCCACAGGGTTGCCGCGAGAGAGGGTTACTCCTATGATGTCCTTGAAGTATTCGTGGGGGTCTATATTTTTATCAACATAAGGAATTGGTAAAATATTCACACTTTCCATACGGTCAAGAGCTAAGGTAAGCAGGTCTGACTTGTAAAAAGCAATGAGAAACCACCGATTGTTGTACTCTTTGAGGAATTGTGGGTGTAGTTCCAGCACTTGGACTCGCTTGGCCTTGAATGATTTGTAAGCAATAGCCAAAGCCTGCTTATGGATAATCGCTTGATAAATAGGATCTATATATTCCAATCCCCTAAGGTGTTCGTTCTTATCCATATGAATAGCGGGGTTTTTAGTGCGGGAGAGGAGTATGGAATCCTCCAACCTATGTACAATACCGCTCATATGCTTAAAGAAAGAGAAATCCTTGAACTCCTTGAGAAAATCCACCGCCTCACGCATACGCTTGATGTCCTCATAGGGAATCTCCGTCTTGGTGATGCTGTACTGGGGATCAGCATAGCGGTAATACTTATTGTCAAAAACCTCTATAGGGGCGTTGTACCCTATCTTATCACTACGCATATTCTGAATATCAAGCTGTACAGTGCGCTTACTGACGACGCTATCCTTGCCTTCATACTCGGTAAGTGCATCTGTACAGGCTTCAATAAGGTCGTCTATTGTCCAAAGGCGTGAGGTGTTTCTCAAGCATTTATCAATCGTTTTATACCGTATCAGTGCGTTTTTGTTGGTAGCCATAACAGTTGAGAAAGAGTTCCTAAGGGGCAAAGATAAAAAGAAATTGGAAATATAGTGGCCAATTGGGAGTTTTTTCTTACATTTGTACGAGCAAACGAAGCTATGGACAATATCAATATCATTACCCTCACAACGGATTTCGGAGAGCAGGACTACAGTGTAGGAGCTCTCAAAGGGCAGCTCTACAGCCTTATCCCTAAGGCACGTATTGTAGATATATCCCACCAAGTAGATCGCTATAGTATCACCGAAGCGGCTTACCTGCTACAGGGAGCTTATCGCTATTTTCCCGAAGGAACAATCCATATTATGGGCGTCAATAACGAACTCTCCGCCGAGCGGGGGCTCTTGCTCTTGGTATATGAGGGGCAGTACTTTATCACCGCTGACAATGGTTTTATCGCCCTTTTCACCCGCAATAAGAAGGGAGCAGAGGTCTATCTGCTGGATTTGGAGGATAGGCGTTCTATCTTCCCCACCTTGGCATTTTCCACCAAGATAGCTCAGAGGCTCTACCAAGGGACACCCGTAGCGGCATTGGGTACCCCCTATAGCGAACACCTATATATTAGCAACTTTATCCCTAAGGTACGTGCTCAAAGGATAGAAGGCAGCGTAATTTATATAGACCATTTCGGCAATGTAGTGTCCAATATCACCGAGGCACTTCTAAGAGAAGAAGCCAAGGGACGCCGCTTTAACGTGTATTTCCGCTACCAAAGTGTAGATAACTCTTCCGTAGAAGAGATCTGTACCCAATACAACCAAAAGGAAGATGGGCTCTCTGCAGGCGATCCGTTCTTAGTCTTCAACCACCTAAAGTATTTGGAGATGGCCATTGACAAAGCCAATCCCAAATCCTTCGGGGGCAGCGCCAGCCTTATGGGTATTCATGTGGGAGATCCTGTAAGTATAGACTTTATATAAAAATAAAAGAGAGCTTTCGCTCTCTTTTACCAATTCTAACCACAAAATCTAATATATGAAAAACAATTTATCTTTTCGTTCTTTAATGGTGCAAAGGTATAGCGGTTTTTATCAAAAGTAATAAGTTTTCTATTATTTTTTTCTATGATGATATAGGTTTTTCTTATATAATGCTTTCAACACTATAACTTATATAAAAAGTTATAAAATGAATAATATAAATATTGAATGTAAATTCTATGGTGAACAGTTCCTGCACATAGATAAAAGCTTAGCCATTCCTTACAAGAAAGAATAATAAGAAAACAAGACAGTTATTTTCAACACTTGGGTCTAAGAGTTTTTAAAATCATTAGAAAACTAATATTCTATGAAAAGAGTAATCCTTATATTTTTGATGATAAATAGTTATATCTACGGGCAAGAAATAAATAGCTTAGATTTTTTGTTTAAAAATCCTGATAGAGTAACCATTTCTACCATTTTTTTCCAAGATAAGACTACTATCCCCATATTAATAGAATACGATAGTATTTCAGATACTTTTGTTCCCACACCAACGTTTGACGAACCTAAGGAAATCATACAAAAAATAGAGGAAAAGGAATTGAGCAAAAAAGAAACCGCAAAACTGATAAAACTGATTCAAAAAAGAAATAGAAAAGGCATACCTTTGCCCTATATCTATGACATTCAACTTGATTTTTATAAGGAAGGAACCGTTTTGCAAGTTGTTACCATTTCGTCTGTCACTAAAAAAATAGTCGTCAAGCGCATAAATTGCACCCCAAAAACAGCGGGAGAAAGTCTGGAAGAAGAAGTCTGTTACTATATGGGGGTAGTATCAGATTCTTTGAAAAAGTACCTGACCCAACTCTTACGGGAAAAACATCTGTGGGGAGAGAATCAATGTTTTGACGAAGATTTGTTATGACAACTACCTTGAAGGGTCTCTTTTCCTTACCCTTAAAAAGGGAATAATCTGATTATTTATTGTATCTTTGCCCAAAGTTCCTGAATTTTGGTGTTCTTTTTTTTCAAACACAAAATTACTAATTTTCGGGAATTTTTATTTTATTATAGGAAAAAGTTTAAACAGCTTCAAAGTTAAGGAAACTATAGGATATGATAAATTTCACAAAAATAATTAGTATTTGTTTCATTCTAATAAGCACGTTATCTTTTGCTCAGAAATTGTCTAAAGAACACTTGAGAAATTTCCCCAAAGAAAATGGTTTTTATAAAACATTTGTGCTGTCAAAGTATAATAATAAGTTAAGAGCAAATGTCGTACTCCACTCTGACTTCCTTAAAGATAAAGATGGAGACCTTACAGAAAATGTTCTCATCTCGTTTCTAAAAAAAGAAAACAGTTGGTTAGCAAATGATGTTCAAGTTATTGTTAAATGTAGAGGAAAATGCATTAACTATATTGATGAGGATACAAACGCACTCTATAGAAATAATTTTTTCTATTTTGAATTTTCTTTTGATGGACCTCGTTACTCAGGTTACCTCTTTGCGTTTAAAAAAGAGGACGATGGTTATTTTAATTTAGTGAAAATGCAAGAAGTCTTTAAATCTTTCTATTGGGATATGCCCATTCGCTGGTATAGCCCAACTGAAAAATAAATTATCAGTATAATTCTCCTAAGAATACCAAATCAATTAAAAAACAGTAAGCCCCGCGCTTGCTGTTTTTCTTTTTAAGCCGCCACTACTAACTTTACCACCGCTGCCCAACCGCTCCCCGCTGAGGCATATCCTAACAGCCTTGCAGGTAGCAGGGGGAGCGCATCAGGGGACAATGCGATTGCTTCCTCTATGCAGCAGTATCGCGATATTCATTGTTCGCTCAGTAGCTTCTATGAGGACGATAAAACCGCCGAGCAAGACCGCCTTAAAGAGGAAATTGAAAGCCTTAAAGCTGAGCTCGTAGGAAAGAGCAAACAAGACCCCTACGAGGCACAAATGCGCCTATTGGAAGTTCTCTCCATTGCACCCCTGTTTTTAACCTCTTGAGAATCAATAAAAATATTGAAGCTAAATCAAAATTACTTTTAAATCCTCTTTTTCCTACACTTAAAAAGGAAATAATCCATTTATTTATTGTATCTTTGCCCAAAGTTCCTGAATTTTAGTGTTCTTTTTTTCTCAAACACAAAATTACTAATTTTCGGGAACTTTTACTTCTCTAAAAAAGTTTAAACAGCTTCTTATTGAAAAAAAAGGATATATCAATTTGAAAGAGGGAAAGAGTTGGTTTAGAGAAAATAGAGAGATGAAATTTGGATTCTACTTTACTGAAGAAAAAGGATATAAATACTACTCAATAATGGTTCCAGGAAAAGAAGGAGAAGTCTCAATACCTAAGAAAGGAGAACCTAAAGCTTATACCAATCTACACCTTCTTATGGATGGCGAGACAGGACAAGTCTATACGGAAGAAGAGTTCAAGAATCGTAACAAATCCCCAAAAACTACTCGTACTTTCTAAAGCAAAACCTATACTGAAGAAGAGTGGAAAGCCTTTGAACAAGACCCATGGGGTAAAAAATAATTGATTTTCAATAATCTATATTCATTTATTAGTCACTAATCATTGGTCATTGTCTTCATTGACAGACAACTTAAACTTAGGCTCTAAAGTTATTTTCTTGGCAATATAGAAACCGTCCTGCTTATAGTCTTTATGGACGAGGTAGAGATTCTTAGTTCCTCTTATCAGTTGGAACAATTCCAAAGGGTTCATGGCTCCATAGAGATCACTATAAAAAATAAAATTCTTCATATCCCCTTCATACACCAAGCGTCTTGGATTATCTCCCTTGTCATTGATATAATAGAGTTCATACGAAGGCCAATCTTTCGTGTCTTCCTTGACATAGTTTTTCTTCAGTAGTCTCCCTTCTACCAAGAATTGTACGGAAAGACTGACTTCATCTCTCTTATAGATACGATACTTGGCGTACTCTATATCCTTGGAGACCACCCCCACCGTATCTACTTGGGAATGCTTGTCTATGATGATATAGAGCTCTTCCAACTCCTGAGCATAGGCATAGGTAGTTGTGATAAAACAAAGGAAAAAGAATATTCTCATTAGTGATTAGTAACTGATTTCTGACCGCTGACTACTGCCCGCCGACCACTAACAACCGACAACTAATTTCGTCTTTCTTGAGTTGTTCTTTGAGGGCTTCTAAGGAATCAAACTTGACCTCATCCCTAATAAAGTCTATAAAGTAGAGACGTATTTCTCTCCCATAGAGATCAGCATGGAAATCAAAGAAATGTACTTCTATACTCTCTCCTTTGCCTTCTATGGTAGGGTTTTTGCCTATGGAAAGCATCCCATAGACCTTTTTGCCTGCGATGATACTATACACCGCATAAACCCCTATCTTAGGAATGAGTTTGTACGGACTTTCCACTTGTAGGTTAGCCGTAGGATAGCCCAAGGTACGTCCTAATTTTTGACCATGTACCACCTTGCCTGCCAAGGAAAAAGGATAACCAAGGTAGTGAGTGGCCGTTTGTATATCTCCTTCGGTGAGTGCGTGTCGTATTTTAGTAGAACTAACCGAGCAGGAATCCACCTCCTGTACAGGGATTTCCTCCACTTGGAAATGGTATTGTGTCCCGAAGGCCTTAAGCTCCTCTATGCCTGCGGCTCGTCCCTTGCCAAAGCGATGGTCATAACCGATGATCACCACCCGTGCCCTGAGCTTCTCAACCAATAAGTTTCGCACGTAGTCCTCTGCAGAAAGAGCGGCAAACTCCTTGCTAAAGGGCTGTATGACTAACTGTTCTATCCCATAAGATTCCAATAGCTGAGCTCGCTCCTCTATGGTCTGGATCAGTGCAATAGGCGTGGAAGGATCAAGTACCATACGGGGGTGTGGGAAGAAAGTCAGCAGCGTGGGGATTAGCCCCTGCGCCTTAGCTGTGGCTACCACCTGAGCGATGATACGCTGGTGCCCTACATGGATACCGTCAAAGGTGCCTATGGTCAGGGCACTCTCCTCTGAAGGGTGAAAATGTGCTATATCGGTGATCAGTTGCATACTTATTAATCCTCTTTGCTGGCAAGGAATAGGAATTTTTTCTCCTCCTGAGTGAGGCTGTCATAGCCGCTCTTGGAGATTTTATCTAAGATGATATTCACGCGCTCTTCGGTGGCTTGGTTAGGGTACTTACCCGAAGTGCTGGCCTTGGCGGTACGCTTAGGCAGCAGGCGTGGAAAGCGTCCCTTGAGGTGAAGTGCATAGAGAAAGCCCACGAGTGCTCCCCCTAAGTGAGCAATGTGTCCCCCTGCATTACCTATGGGAATACTGACCAAATCTATCAGTACCATCAGTGCCCCAATAGACCACAAGGGCAGGGAAAAGACCCCAAAAAGGTATATCCTATAAGAGGGCGTATAGGTGGCCAAGAATATCAGCGGTGCCATAATCCCCGCCGAAGCCCCTAAGAGGTAATCATCATGACCCGCAAAGGCTGGCAATAGGCTATAGAGCGAGATAAAGAGTAGCCCACCTGCTACAACTCCGCCTATATAAATCGCTAAAAAACGCTTGGGGGTGAATAAGTTCATGAACAAGACACCCACGAAATAGACCATAATTGCATTGAAAACACTATGCAAAAAGCTCGCATGAAAAAAGCTGTAGGTAAGCCATGTCCAAGGTCTTTTGGCTAAGAGCGACACATGCTGCCAAAGTGCCAAATAGTCTCTTACAAAAGGGATTTCTATCTGCCAGAGAAAAGCAATGAGCAGGGGAATCACATACCCCCCTATATAGGTTATCATCAATATATAGATAATACTCAGGGAGTGCCGTCCCCATATATTTGCCAATATTCTATTCATGTGCTTTATCTTAATACAGCTGGCGGTTGCCAAATGAGCGTTTTTGCCACAGCTTCATCAGTACAAAACCAATCAGTGCCCCACCTACATGGGCGAAATGAGCAATGTTGCTGCCAAAGATAGAAACACCTGTTACTCCTGAGAACAAATCCAAGGCTATTAGGATCGGAATAAAGAACTTTGCTTTGATAGGAATAGGCAAGAACATAAGCATGAGCTCGGCATTGGGAAAGAGCATGCCAAAGGCTACCAATATCCCATAGATCGCCCCTGAAGCACCTACTGCACGGGTTATATAGGCGGACATCATATCGTTAAAATCTCCTTGGGAGAGTACCTCTTTCCAGCGGGTGTCGTACATTCCTTTCTTCAAGAGCGCATGTACTTGTTCCATTTCGAATCCTTTGCTTTGCAAGAGGTCAAGCCCTGCGTGAAACTCATAATAATTCACTCCCATATGTAGCAACCCTGCGCCTATTCCACAAGCAAAGTAGAAAAGTATAAAGCGGTTGCTACCAAAATAATGCTCCAAAGGAGCTCCAAAGGAGTAGAGAGCAAACATGTTAAAGAACAAATGGGGAATAGACCCATGCATGAACAAGTGTGAGAAGAGTTGCCACCAGTGGAACTCTGGATTCTCAAAATAATAGAGTGCGGCCTTGTCCTGTACCTCAGGTACAAAGGTCGCTAAGATAAAAAAGAGCACATTGGCAATAATCAAGTGCATGACTGCCCTGGTTACATTCATCATAGGCAATAGGGATTAGGCGTGTAATTGCTTGATTTTCTCTGTCAGGCGTGGTACTACCTCAAAGAGGTCGCCCACAATACCATAGTCTGCTGCCTTAAAGAAAGGCGCTTCAGGATCGGAGTTGATCACAACTTTCACTTTGGAGGCATTCACCCCTGCAATATGCTGGATAGCTCCCGATACGCCCAAAGCGATATAGAGGTCACAGGAAAGGGGCTTGCCTGTCTGGCCTATATGTTCGCTATGAGGTCTCCAACCCATGTCGGACACGGGTTTGGTACAAGCGGTAGCTGCTCCTAAGGCATCGGCAAGGTCTTCCACTATATGCCAGTTGTCAGGAGTCTGCATACCACGCCCCCCTGAAACCACTATGGAAGCATCATCTATAGAGACTTTATTGGTGAATTTCTCTGTGCCCACCACCTTGATTGTATCTTCTGACAAGACGGGAGTAAAGGCTTCTACTTCTGCTTGAACGGGGGCTTGCTTTATCTCAGTGGCATTACCTGCCAAAGTGATCACCTGTTTCTGCTCCAAAGGTAACCAAGCAATGGCTTTGGAGGAAAACACCACCTTTTGTACTTTTCCATCCTTGGGCAAAGAGCTTACATTGGAGAGATAAGCCGCCCCCCACTTCACGGCCAATACAGGGGCTAAATAGCGGGTATTGGCGGAGCTGGGTAGCAGTATTGTAGTGGCTTGTTCTTTCTCTGCGGCTTGCAAGAGCAGTGCTACATAGTGCTTTACAGAAAAATCTCTCAGTTGGTCGGAGCTTACCGAGAGTATCTTGTCCGCTCCATAGGTTTGCAATACGGTAACATCGGCAGCATTGACAGCAAGGGCTACCACCTTGTCGGACATGGCCTTGGCATAGGAGAGCGCCTCCAAGGTCTTCTTAGAAAATTGTCCTTCGTTATGTTCGGTATATACTAATATCATGTCGGGAGATTAAAATAGTTTTCTCTTGTTATGTAGTTCGTCAATAAGCTCATCAAGGTTGTCAGGAGAGATCATCTTGACAGGGGCTTTTTCAGCAGGTTTTTCTAAGTGGTCAATCACCACCTGTGTGGTAGCCTGCACCGCAGGGCGTACTTCCAAGGGTGCCTTGCGAGCGGCCATAATACCTTTCATACTGGGGATACGCATCTGTTCTTCGGGAATGAGCTCTTTTTGAGCACCTATAACCACAGGTAGGGGGACTTCCAAGAGCTGCTTGCCTCCGTCTATCATACGGCTGATTTGCGCCTTGTCGCCCGCTACAGAAAAGGCGGTTACCTCATCTACAAAGTTCAGATCAAGTAAGGCAGCCAACATACCACCGACCATACCGCCGTTGTAGTCCAAGGATTCACGTCCGCAGAAAATAGCATCGTAGCCCTCAGCCACTGCGGCCAACTGTTGTGCTACAAAGAAACCATCGGTAGGGGTGGCATCGATACGTATCATTTGGTCTGCCCCATAGGCAAAGGCCTTGCGCAAGACAGGTTCGCTATCGGAAAGCCCTACATGCACCAAGGTTATATGAGCGCCCTGCTCTTCCTTGAGCTGCAAGGCACGTATAAGAGCAGCCTCGTCGCTGGGGTTAATTACAAACTGCACTCCAGCAGGGTCAAAAGCCTTCTGGTCAGCAGTGAAATTTATCTGTGAGGTGGTATCAGGCACCTGATTGATACATACTAATATCTTCATGAAAATATTTTTTTTATAAAACACAAAATTAATGACAAGTGACCAGTGATTAATGACTAATGACTAGTGACTAATAGTTCTCTGATTATTAGTCACTAGTCACTTATCATTAGTCATTATCTTACGATTTCGGAACCAATGACTTATAGAATACAAAGCCAAAGCCAAAGGTAAGCATCAAGTGGAAGGGAAACAACCCAAAGTCATTGAGCTTGATACCGCTATAGAGTCCAAAAAGGAAATAGCACATAAGCAAGAACTCAAAAATCACATTGGCTGAAATCTTGTTATTGACGTATTTGTTACCTTTCCAAGAGTCTTTCAGTGAACTGATATTGAACTTAGGGGTACGGACAAATTCGGTTTTCTTGCCCCAATAGCCCTGCAATACGGCTGATACATTGTGCCATGAAAAGCCCAAAGCCACAGAGAAGAAACTCAAGAATAGGGTTACATAATCTATAAAATCGTCAAAGGTCTTGCCCTGTATGTTCTTATAAGTAATCCAATAACAGCTAAAGAGGATTATGGTACTGGCAATAAAGAAGCTGGTGAGCTTGAACACCCAAGAGAGGTGCGGATAAGCATCCTTGATGTACATCATCGGTACGCTCAGAATCGCTACGATGAATACATAGAGGAACATGGAGCTATTGAGCAAGTGCATCACCCCGTGGAACTTGGTCTTCCAACCTATATTCTTGGAGGCTAAAATCTTGCGAACCGACTTGCGGAATACCTCTGCCCCACCCTTATTCCAGCGGAACTGTTGGGAACGCGCTGCAGAAACAACCACTGGTAATTCAGCGGGGGTTTCCACATCTTCCAAGTACTTGAATTTCCAGTTTTTCAACTGCGCACGGTAGCTAAGGTCTAAGTCCTCGGTAAGGGTATCACCTTCCCAGTTACCTGCATCCAAGATGGTTTTCTTTCTCCAGATACCAGCCGTACCATTGAAGTTGATAAAATGGCCTTTGCTATTGCGCCCTACTTGTTCCAAAGTAAAATGGGTGTCAAGGGCAAGAGCTTGTATCTTGGTGAGCAAGGAGTAGTTACGATTGATGTGTCCCCAGCGGGTCTGTACCACTCCGATTTTCTCATCTTTGAAATAAACAACCGTCTGCTTGAGCCAATCAGGCTTAGGGAGGAAGTCAGCATCAAAGATGGCAATGAAATCACCTTTGGCAATGGCAGTACCATACTTAAGGGCACCTGCCTTAAAGCCTTCGCGGTTTTCACGACGGATATGCACGATATCGAGGCCTGTTTTCTGTAGTCGCTCTATGATGCTTGCTGTCTCGGCTACCGAATCATCGGTGGAGTCGTCCAACACTTGGATTTCCAATTTGTTCTTAGGGTACTCTAATTTGGCAATATTTTCCAAAAGGCGGGGTACCACATACTTCTCATTATAGATGGGAAGCTGCACCGTTACATAAGGAATCTCGTTGGGGTCCAAGAGATTGAATTTTGGTGCTTCACTGTTTTGCTTCTTGTTCTTTAGATAATTTACCGATAGGTTGAGTATGGTAAGACTGTAGAAGAAAATCAGCAATAGCGCTAAACAATAGATGGTCACTACTGTATAGGTTATGATAAGTCCTAAATCCATATGAAAGTGGTTTTAAATCAAGGGGCAAAAGTACGTATTTTTTCTAACAAAACAATGTTAAATGTTATTTTTTTGTAAAAAGACAAAGTCTATAACACAGAGCCTCTATTTTTTAGGGGCATTTTCGCAATGTAGTACACATTTGCCCTCTCTATCTATATAGAAAGATTCACCTTTATAGAAAACTTCGGCTGCCGCCCCCTTATTGCACAAGAGGATTATCCTGTCAAATATCATGGGGAGCAATTCCTTGCCCTCAATATCATACAACCCTACTTGTTCTCCACGGTGTACCGATATCATACCACACTCTAAATGATCTGTATCTATATAGTTATAAAAATTCTCTGGCACAATTATCTTTCCTTCTTTGGTGAGCACAGAGGAGAGAATCTCTCTTCTGGTAGAGAGTATAAAACCTCCTCCCTTCAAGCTATTAGGTATCAACATGTCATATATCACTGGGATTATTTCCTTACCTTTTAGGTCAAACATTCCCTGCTTCCCGTCTAATGTTACAAATGCATGGTTGAAAGCCACTTCTACGCGGGTAAATTTGGTAGGGATTACTTCCTTACCCCGCTTATCTACAAGACCTTGTAACCCGCCATTTCCTACCACTGTGAAGTTGTCAGTAGTTTCACCTACGAACTCGTAACGAGACTGCCAGCCTTCTTTGGGTTTCTGAGCGTTATTTTTTTCTAACTGTTCGCAGTTGCTCATACAATTACCCGTCTTATCTATCGCAAAAGTAACATCATAGATGGATACATAGGCCGCTCCTTCCTCAAACCCACCTGCATAAGAATAAGCAAAAGGGAGTACCACCTTTCCCTCCTTGTCTATATACCCCCATTTTCCTCCTTTCTTAACAGCGGCTAAGCCGTCGCTAAAACTTTCAGCATTCTCGTATAGTAAGGGAATGATTTCTTTGCCTTGGGAGTTTACGTATCCTTTTTTATTCCCCTTAGTAACCACCGAATAACCGCCTTCAAAAGGCTGCGCATCATCATACACAAAGGAGGTAAGAGGCTTGTTTTTCTTATTGATAAAGCCCCATTTGTCATTCTTCTTCACGGGGACAGTTCCTTGTTCAAATGCCCAACCATAGTCGTATTGTAGTGGAATAAGCTCTCTACCTGTGGCATCTACATAACCACACCCTACCTTTTCTTTATAAACAAAAGCCATACCATCAAAGAACCTATCCACAATATCATACTTGAGAGGTACAACTATTTTACCTGTCTTATCAATAAAGCCTTCCTTGCCTGTTTCCGCATCTTGTACACTTAGAAATCCTTCTAAACAAACACCTATAGACTTATATTGGCAAGGCACAATAAACTTTCCTTTTTTGTCAATAAGCCCATATAAGCCATTGCTAACCACACGGCACATCCCTTCATCAAAGGAACTGACTCTATCAAACTCAGCAGGGATTACCAGCGTTCCTTTTTCATTTACAAAGCCCCATTTTCCGTTGTGGTGTCGTACAGCAGCTAACCCATCATAGAAATTATCTACTTGCTCATACTGATCGCGCCACACCTCATTCTGAGCATGCAGCGAAGAAAGCAAGAAAAACAATAGAAAACTAAGAGTGTATTTCATTTTTATCTGTTTAATGTGACAAATTTATAACTTTTATTGCAAACAATGATGCCTTATCTAAAGATTTAACTTTTCAATACACTTTACAAAAAACAAACTCCTCTCTTCTTACGAAGAAAGGAGCTGCCAAAATAATTTTAAAACTTATTTATTATGAAAAACCTTTACTATTTTTGGTATTTGGCATATTTGCTCTTGAACTTATCTATACGTCCTGCGGTATCTATAAGTTTGGCTTTCCCTGTATAATAAGGGTGTGAAGTACGAGAGATTTCCAATTTTACCAATGGATACTCTACTCCTTCTACTTCAATAGTTTCTTTTGCTTCAATGGTTGATTTAGTGATGAAGATATCGTCATTGGACATATCCTTAAAAACAACCAAACGATAATTTGCAGGATGTATTTCTTTTTTCATGATGTCTAAATATTTCTTCTGTTCGTTTCAGGGCGCAAAATTACTACTTTTTTTTGAATTGACAAATATTTTTTCTTTTTTTTATTAACAAGAGCACTGGACAGCAGTCAGTTTCTACAAGGATTCCAAAAGTCTAAGAGATTTTTGATAGCTTCTTTGAATAATTCGGGGGCTTGCACTCCTAAGATGAGTTGTCCGTTTTGGTTGAGTAGGAAACCGATTTCTATTTCTATGAGTTGGGTTTCGGTACTTCCGTAAAGGACGACTGTACGAATGATTTTGCGAGGGTTGTAGTATTTCTTGATATAGTGTTCTTCTATGTAATCATAGTTAGCAAGCTCGGCAATGCCATTATGACGGAATTGGTATTTTTTGCCTTCTATGTTGATAACTTCTGAGCGGGCAAAATCGAGTAGGATAAGGTCGGGGATGTGGATGATTTGATTTTTATCGCCTGCTTTGTACTTAATGCGATCTTTGTATTTGGCAAGGGGGATGGGCTCTCCTTCTTTGGGTACGAAATAGCTTTTTTCGCAACCTGCGTGATTTTCGAATATGGAATATCCTTGGGTAAAGTTTTCGACTACCAAGTGAATAAAGATAGTGCCGAGTTTTTCGCCATCGAAGTCGTAATGCCAATATTGAGGTGCAAAAGAGGCTTTGGGGAGGGTAAGCCCTTGTATAGATAGATTTAGGGCATTGGCTACTTGTATGAATTTGTTTTTGGAGGTAAGGTGTTTTTGTGAGAGTCCGTGCTGGGTAATGGTGATAGTATGTTCCCATCCTAAGTGTCGCAGGGTAGCTGCTATGGCACTAAGGGCACCTATATTGGGGTCGTGGGCGAGGCTATCTTTTTTGAATAGCCTGCCTGATATTTCTATATGGTTGTGTTTTTGGGTGATGAGTATAGGGGTATTGCCCGCAGGAGGACGGCGCATTTGTGCTTTGAGATTAATAACCTCTTGTACTGATGTAAAAGGGGTAAATACTGTTGGGTCTAATTTTTTGCCGAGTATTTCTACTCCTAAGGTAAGAAGGAGTTTGGTGCCAAAGATGTAGGTTTCGGTAGGTTCTTCTTTTTGCTCTATTTGGAGGGCATAGAGCATTATTTTTTTTGTGTTTGGGTAATAGAAGTTAAGGAAAATGAATTTGGTAATGCGCTGATATACGCCTGTATTACGGCTTTCTTTGTCGTCTGTTTTGGTTTCTTCGATGGCGTAAAGGGGAGTATCGGTGGGGGTGGGTATGTTTTCTTGGTAGAAGATGAGAAAATCGGCAAAGCTGGAAGTGCCTGACACTGTTTTGATAAATACTTTGTTTACGATATTGGAGCGGAAGCCCATGAGTTCATAAGTAAAAGAGAATGTATCTTTTTCTAAGATGGGTAGGATACGTAGGTTATCGATAAAGCAAGGGGCTTTTTGGTCGGTGCTAAATTTTTGTAGGATAGTAGCAAGGACTCTGTTTTTTGGGCGTTCTTCGGTGAGTATGTATAGGTTTTTCATTGGCGTTTTAGGATATATAATTGTTCTTGTATGTATTTTTTAGTTTGGCTTTTGCCGTTGTTGTTGCTTTTGAAGCGTTGGTAATCAAACTGAGTTAAGGTTACTTTCCCATATTGGCTAAGGGTTTGGATAATGGCTTCTTGTGGCATTATGCCTTCGGAATTATAGCTTAGCACGAGGGTTTTATACTTGCCTTGTTGGGCGATTTTGTCAAGCTCTTCGAGGGCGGTGCTTGGGTTGCAAAATAGTGATTTTTGCTCTGTATAGTCTCGCATACCTGTAACTCCCTTTATAGAGGGGTTGTCGTACTTAGCGATGGTTTCGATAAGGTGATAGTTGGGGGCGTACTGGCGTGCATTGTAGGGTGGGTCGAGATAGAAGATATCGGCTTCTATTTTGTTTAAGAGTGCTACTGAATCGGTGTTATAGACTTGGTTTTCTTTGTGGTTGTTGAGTAGTTTAATGGGGCGTAGGGTAAGGGGTTTTACGGCTCGTGGATCCCATTTTTTGTGAAATGCGGCGTATATGCCTGCTACATTGGCGTAGAAGGATACACTCTCGATAAGGCAGGCGAGGAGGACGAAATATTCGTTTTCGGTGATGTCATTTTTTTGGTACCATAGTTCTATTTGCTGACGAATGGCGTCTATTTTTCGTCCGTTTTCATTGGAGAAATACATTCGTGGGGTGGGTAGGTGTGCGGTGCCTTCGGGAGTGTAATTCTCAAAGATAAAGCCTTCGATAGGGAAGATATTATCTAAGAATGAGAGTACTATTTCGAGGTTGGAGGTAAAGAGTTTATGTGGGGTATGGGGTAGTTCAGTAGCTAAGGCACTGAAAAGCTGGGTATTGTTATTAGCGATATAGGCTTTTTGCAGGACAAAGGAGAAGTACATCAAATCGGAAGAGGTGATTTGATATCCTTTGTGTTTGAAATATTGGCTTACACTGGTGGTACCTGCAAAGACATCAAAGAGGGATTTTCCTTGTATTTGCTGGGAAAGTAGGGTATAGTGTATTTTATCACAAAGGTTTTCTTTGTTACCGATGTATCTCATATTTTTTTAGAATTGAAAGGATAGTTGTATTTCTGATTGTTGTGTGGGTGTATAATTAGTTATTAGAACCTCTTCGGAAGCGTTTTTGTTGCGTACAAGGGTTTGATAATTGGCATTGGCGTAATGAGTATTGATGTGATTGACTATATACTGCGGGCGAGTGCGAAGCCAACTTTTAAGGATAGTATTTTCTTTTCCTTTGTGTTCTAATACATTAGAAAGGGCAAATTTAATGCCTCTTGCATTGAGTTGGTCTAAAAGGGTAAGTAACTGATGTTCTGTTTTTTCATTCCATCCTTTAAATCCTCGCTTGCCATCGTTGTAGGTGCCTGTGGTGATAAGATAGGGAGGGTCGGCATACAGAAAATCATCTTGGGTAAGGAAAGAATAATTAAAATCGGTAAAGCAAAGGCTTGAGAAAATGGGTTGTGTTTCCTTAATTTGGATAATGAACTGCTCAAGATTGTGCTTCATTGAGGGGTTAAAACTGCTTCGGTTTTTGCCAAAAGGGTTGTTGAATTGGTGATTATTGTTGAAGCGTATTTGGTGGTTAAAGGAGTAGGCAATGAGTACAAAGAGGTCTAAGGGGTGTTTGTGCTGGTTGTAGGCATTGCGTAGTTTTTTGTAGGCTTCTTCATTGGTAAGGGAGAGCCCAAGGGTGACTATTCTGTTTTGGATATAAGAGAGTGTACTTTCTAATTCGTTTTGCTGAAAGTAGCGATACATTTCTATAAGAAAAGAAAGATTATCATTGAAATAGACTTTGTTTGCTTCTACATTGATACCTACGTTGCAACCTCCTGCAAATATATCAACAAAGTTGTTGATATACTTGGGGAATAGGGGGAGTATTTGGTCTAATATTTTTGTTTTTCCTCCTATGTAATTAAGGGGTGATTTTATTCGTCTATAGGTTCTAGTAAGCATTTTTTCAAAAGGTAAATTGAATTGCAAAAATAGCAATAATTTTTCAACCAATAACTAATCCCTTTCACTTTTCACCCACATATCCAGTTCCAAGCATTCGCTGGCTTTACTTTTTATCTTTTACTTTTTACTTCCTCTAACTCCTCTAATAATGTCCCAAAGGAGAGTGCTTTTTCTCCAAATTGCTCATAAAGAGCTCGCCTATAGGTAGGCTCCAAGGCGGACTGGAAGTGAGCGACAACACTACTGTCCTCTGTCTCATATTGCAAACTAAAAGCCTCACTGTCAGGATGGTCTATGTGTATTTTTAGGAGTTTCACTTGGGAGAATTGGCTCTGCTCAAGCCACTGCGACATGTGCTCACCTATCCAAGCCTGCCACTGAGCAGATACCTCTGGGGCTATGTGATAGGTTACATTGTAAATATACTTCATAATAGCATTGTTTCTTATAAATTCCACTTAAGCCCTACAAAGTAAGTGCGACCAGGGGTTATACTCGAATAAAAGCTCGTTGTCGGGGTTACATAGTCAAAGAGGTTATCTATTCCCGCATTGACCACAAAGTGATAAGGGAGCTTCTTGGAGAGCTGCAACCGCCATATACTATAGGGAGCATAGTGGGTAAAAGTATCTTTTTCCTCGTAGATGTCCGAACCACTAACCCACTTACCACTGAGAATTATATTAGGCAAATACTTCAACTCGGACTGCTCCACATACTCCACCTTAGCGATGAGGGTATGCGGACGTGTGTCGGACTCACTATTGCTGGTGATATAGTAGGCATGAGACCCCCTCAGACGAAAATACTTACTCGGACGATAGGTTGCTGAAATCTCGGAGCTTATGATATCCGTATTACCACCAAAATTGACATAACGAATGGTATCGTTGGACTGTGTCCAGCGGTAAGCAATCTTATCTTTCACCTTGGAATATTGGGTCATGGCCGTGATATTCCATTTCCTTGCATTGAAATCCACCGAAAAGGTAAAATTATTACTCGTCTCAGGCTTTAAGTTCTTGTTCCCCATAATCTGGAATCCCCCACCCCATGGGTGAAACCAATTGGTATAGAGTTCTTTGAGCGTAGGCGAGCGAAAGCCAGAGGAATAGCCCCCACGTAGGGTAAAGGCATCCACCTTGAACATACCCGAAAGGCGATAAGTGAGGTATTCCTTAAAGAGAGAATGGTAGTCCATACGTATCCCTGTAACTAAGGTAAAAGCATCGGAAAGCGCCCATTCCTGCTGGGTGAAAGCCGCATAGTTTTGGGCATTTTTCTTGGCCTCCTCTCCTGAGTTGGTAAAGCGGAAACTCAATAGCTCATCGGAATTGACCTCTGCCCCTGCCACCAAGGCATGTTTGTCATAGAGCGTTTGGTTATACTGTCCGCCTACTCTTAGGATAGAGTTCTCATAGCTCTTTTCCTTTTCGTTGAGCAGCACATAGTACTTATATTTGTCATAGCGATCGTAAGCGGCCGAAAGGCTTAGGGTCTTACTATCACTGATTTTGTAATCCGACTTAAGTGCTCCTGTATAGTTGTAGTATCTATCCCTGAGCTTCTTGGAACTCTCAGTACCCGCATTGCGTTCGCTAAAATAATAGCTGGGCGCCAAGGAAAGATTCCACTTAGGCGAGAGGTCAAAACTTAGCTTAGGCGTTGCCCCATAGTTGGTAAAGCCAGCCACATTCAGCTCCCCCATTTGGGAGAGGATCACCGAGCCATTCTTATACGTCTTTAGCGGTTCCTTATCTGTAAGGACATAAGGCTCCCTTAGGTTATAGAAAGAGGATAAGCGAAAGCTACCCCACTTCTGTTTGGTGCCTACCGAAAGATTGGTTTTGTGGTCTTTGTTGGTATTGTAGAGGTAACTGGCGCTCAGTTCCAAAGGCTTTTTGGTATCTTTGGTGATGATATTGATTACCCCACCTAAGGCATTGGAACCATAGAGCGAAGAAGATGCTCCCTTGATAATCTCAATACGCTCAATGTTCTCCAAGTCAATACGGTCATAGTCAATATTGTCAAAGGTCTCCCCTGCCATACGCTCCCCGTCCATGAGAAAGAGCACATACTTACCCCCAAAGCCCATCATGTTGATATTGGGCATACCACCATTGTAGGTAAAGTTGATTCCAGAAAACTCATTCTCCAAGAAAGACTGAAAGTCAGGCGCTTGTGATTTTTGAATATCCTGAGCGGTAACCACTTGCACCGTAATGGGCACATTCTTAAGATTGCGTTCGGTACGGGTAGCGGTTACTACCACCTCGCCCACCTCTATTTCTTTGTTCTTACAGAGAGCAAAGATATAGTTTTTTTCATTCCTTTTGAGAGACACCTTAAAGAAATGTCCTTTGTAGTCGTCTTGACTTACATAAAAATGATGTGTCCCCTTGGGAAGGTCTTGGAAGGTAAATTGTCCTTCGGCATCGGTTCGTACCGTTTTTTTTAAGGCAACTAACTCCACGGTAGCTCCAAAAATAGGTTCGCGGGTTTGGCAATCGGTAATAGTTCCTGTGAAGGAATATTGTCCCCTTACCACCCAAGCGAAGAGGAAAAGACCTATGAATATGAGAAATCTTGGCATGAATTAAGGTATTATTATTTCAGCAAAAAGAATTGCTATACAAGATTAAAAAAGTATAGCAATTCTATTATCAACATTTAGAGTAGGTATTTTCTTACTCTTAGAATACCAAATACTTGAAGGTAATAAATCCTGTCTGATCTTTAGCATTCTTATAATCTGTTAGCTGAATTTTCGCATATTTGCCAGCAGCAGTTTTCACTACATACACCCAATTATTGTAAGAATAAGTAGGTCCTTGAGCCCCTTGCTTGTAGTCCATTGTTAGCCAACCATTGTTATGTACCAATGTTGGTTTAATACGTTGTTCAATTTTTGCTAAAATATCTTGCTTAGCAGATTCTGGTAGTGCATCATATCCTGGAGTCTGTTTAGCAGCAGCTGCTAAAATTCCTTCTTTAACCATATTCCAGAAACCTTCTCCATGTCCTATTTCTAATACAGGAGACAAAGAAATTTTTTGATTTCCTCCTTTACCTCCGAGGAAAGAAGATACTTGTTGTTCTACATCTACTTTATACTCTTCTGCTGTAGGAGCTACTGTAACAGCATCAAAGTTTGTCTTGTCTGTCTTATAAGCACCTCCCTGTCCCTTACCAGAGGTACCACTATTAGTCCTTACATGATAACGATTAAAGGCCAAGTCCCAATCATTACTTGTTTGTGGGTCTGCTACTTCTACTACCCCCTTCTCAAAGGAGAAATAAACCCATTTCTGTTGATCAGAAGCATCTAGGTACTTCACCTCTTTTGCTCCTCCTTGAGGTGCGGGTTCTTTTTTATCATCCTCTTTACTGCAAGAAGTAAAGGCTACGAATCCTGCCAAAAGTGCAGGGGCTAAAAACTTTAATTTCATCTTAATCTAATTTTAATTGTTTTGCGAGTGCAAAGATACGTTTTTATTTAGAATAAAACAAAATAATTTAGTAATTAGTGATTAGTAGTTGTAATTAATTTGTAAGTGACTAATAATCAGTCATTAAAACTCAACCCCTATTCAATCCTAAAGTATTTCAACAACAACTTATATTCATCTTGTGCTGCAAGACAAGTATCTAAATCAATCTGAGTACGATGATAGATCCCGCCCCTCAGTCGGCTCTCCTTCTCTTCTAATAATCTTGTTAGTAGGTTCATTGGTCGTTAGTCACTATTTACTTGCTTCTCTTGACAAATTCTCTTACCAAGGCCAAGACCTTCGGCATGGTAGCGTTCACAGCATTGAGTACCTCTGTATGGGACACATTGGGGGAGATGTCCTTACCGCCCAAATCCGAGATGATAGAGAGCGCAAAAACGCGCATTCCTTGATGACGGGCAACGATGACCTCGGGTACCGTACTCATTCCCACTGCATCACCTCCTATGGCTCGTACCATACCATATTCTGATGGCGTCTCAAAGGTAGGGCCTTGCAGACCTACATAGACACCCTTCTGCAATTGGGTACCTTGCTCCATGGCAATAGTCTCGGCCAAGTCAATCATTTGGCGATCATACGCCTGACTCATATCAGGAAAGCGGGTACCAAACTTTTCTAAGTTCTTACCTCGCAAGGGGTGTTCTGGGAACATATTAATATGGTCACGAATAAGCATAATATCTCCTATAGAGAAGTTAGGATTAACACCTCCTGAGGCATTGGAAACAATCAATTTTTTGATACCTAAAAGATGGAAGATGCGAATAGGGAAGGTTACCTCTGCCATAGGATAGCCCTCATAGTAGTGAAAGCGACCACTCATCAGTAGGACATACTTGCCCGCTAAGGTACCATATATAAGCTTGTTACCATGTCCCTCCACAGTAGATTGGGGAAAGTTTGGAATCCCAGCATAAGGGATTTCTACAATAGGGGTAACCTCCGCTTGTAAGGAAGAAAGACCTGAACCAAGTATAATGGCAAACTCAGGAGTGCCCTCGGTGATAAATTGTTGGATATAATGAGCCGTCTGCTCGTATTTTGTGTACATAATATAAAGATTTTAAGCCACAAAGATACGGCATTTTTAGGGATTTTGCAAAATAGTTTTAAATTTTCCTCATTTTGTAGCTTCTTGAAATTCCTCAGTAAAGTCTGAGTAATCCTCTATCTTAAAAGCACGTATATCTCTTACAGAGAGACAAAACCATTGTAGTTTCTTTAAACTCTGTATAGCTCTAAAGAGTGTTCTCAAATCTCCCTTAGTTGCATAGGTACTTCCTTGTACCCAATAGAAATCATTTTTTTTGAGTGTCCTCTTAACTTCTGTATAAGCATTGTGATAAGGGTCTTTATAATGCTTTTTAAGTTCTGATATGATGAGATCAAAAGCTATAGCATACATAACTCCAATGCTTCTAAAGGTTTAAACATATCTTCTTTTTCAAAAAAAAGCTCACCTGCATCTGTTTTTACTTCAATAACGATACCTACAAAAGGATTGTGTTCTACCTCTGTGATTGTTGCCTCCACCCAATCGGCTTTGCCTGTAAGTTGTGGAGAAACCCATACACGTTGTCCTACTTTAAAATCAGTTTTCATTGTCATACGATTTAGTTTTGAGTTTTTATCTTTGAGTTTTCAGTTCCTCTAGCTCTTTTTGCAGATAAGCAATAAGGCTGTCTTTCTCAGCCAAGCGTTTTTCATACTGCTCTATCAGTTTATCCGAGAGTTGGTTAAAGACATAAGCGTTTCCTGCATTTTCGCAAGAGGTATTATTGTTATTGATGACGATATGGTCGGTTTTGAGGAGCTCTTCGGGTTGTATCCCAAAAAATTCACAGATGGGCAGGATATAGCCCGCCCATGAGTTACTTGCACCGCTTTCTATACGGGCATAGGTAGATTGGGACACATGTAAGGACTCAGCTACTTCCTCTTGGGAAAGGTTTCTACTTTTGCGGAGGTTCTTGATTTTCTCACCTACTATTTCGTTCATCTCTTGTATTTTCATGCAAAAATAGGGTAAAAATATCTATTTTCAGCATAATCAGCTGATTTTTTTCATATTATTTTTGTAGAATAATTCTATAGAAGAATTTTTGTTTTGTAACTAATTTATTATCAATAATTTAATTTTTTAATCGTATGAAAAAAATTTTAGCTTTTTTAGCTCTTGGGCTGCTTTTAGGCGCCTGTTCTGGCAAACTTTCTTCCTCTAAGGCAGAAGATTTAGTAAAAGAATCTCTTGAAGAAAACCCTATGTATGGAAAAGTCACTATCTATACAGGGAGCCTGGAGGATAATGATTTTAGTAAAAAAGAGGGTGAGCTTTATAATAAATTGTTTGCTGATGAATACATAAAAATCATTACTGACAAGAAACCCGTTTTAGACTGGAGAGGAGAACCCAAAGAAGGAGAATTTGAAAATCTTTATACTATTTCTCTTACCGATAAATCTAAGGACTTTCTTTTAGAGAGTGAACATTACTCTGGTGACATTTATAAAAACACCATGAAAAGTTATACCGCTAAGATGGACAAATTCTCTGACTTTCATATTGTTTCTGAAAAAAAGGCTAAAGCAAATATTACTTTCTTGAAAGAAGACAAGACCCCTTTTTTCCCATTTGAGAAAGACCAAACAGATTTCTTTTCCAAGGAAATAACCTTTCTCAAGACAGAAAAAGAAGGTTGGAAAATCTATAGAGAGTAGAAAACCTACCTCATATTATAAATTATAATTTAAATTTTTTAGTTTATGGAGAATACAAATTCCCAAGCTCCACAAGGACAGAATAGTGGAGAAAACAAACAAACAATTATCATTCAGCAGCCTGCCTCAAAAAGTAATGGAATAGGTACCGCTGGATTTGTATTAGCATTGGCTGCCCTTGTATTAGTTTGGGCTCCTTTTCTTAATAGTATTCTTTGGCTATTAGGTCTTATCTTATCAGGGGTAGGGGTTACCAAACAACCTCGAGGCTTAGCCATAGCTGGCCTTTGTATTTCCTTGATAGGATTAGTTATCCTGCTAACCATCTTTGGTCTATTTGCAGCTAGTGCTGCCGCCGCAGGACACTAAGAGATTACAAAGATCCTCTTTATGGGCTATTTTATCCCATAGAGGGGATTTTATCTTTAGAAATATCACTAAAAACACAATATACATGAGAAAGTTATTTCTTCTATTTGGCCTATTCTTCCTATCACAGATAGGCTTCTCCCAAAACAAAGACTGGGAAAAAATAATTGTTACTAAAAACCCTGAAGATGTAAAGGGTTTACAACGCTTAAAGGAAGTATCCGCAGAAGCAGCTCGTTTCTATGGAAAACAATCTAAGTTGCGAGATGAAGCAACCAAAAAACTCAAACAAGAAGCTGCCAAAATAGGCGCTACTGCGGTGCTCCTCTCTGTAGATGAGTTTGCTATGAGTCCTATCAACAATGTAAGTTTGGTCGGAATGGCCTATACCGACGGAAGTGCCCCTGTAAAAGAAAGTACTGATACAGAAACTACGAATGATAAGGAAATCATTCTTACTAAAAACCCTGAAGACATCAAAGGGCGTACCCGCTTAGGTGATGTAAAGGGTGAGGCCAGTCAGTTATTCGGTATGCAATCCAGATTACGAAAAGATGCTACTGAGAAAATGAAAGAACAAGCCACCAAACTTGGTGCTACTATCATTCTTGTTACCACGGACAGCTTCACCATGACCCCCGTCAATAATGTTGTCATGGAAGGTACTGCCTACAAATAAACTCAAAATTTGAATGCTGTAAAGAAGGCCGCTCCACATAGGAGCGGTTTTTGTTTTATGGTTATTAACTACTAAACCCTACCACTAAGGCAACTTGCCTTATAAAAAGAAAAATTAAACCTATTGCAGATTTTTTTTGTACATTTGCAGAAAAATTCAACTTATGAAAAAACATCAATTTATAACTGATAATGATGGTAATGCACTCTTCGCTATTGTCCCTATGGAAGAGTATAACCATTTGTTAGAAAATTCTCCAAATTCTTATCAAGAAAATGATTTCTATTATGAGTTAACTGATGAAGAACTTAGAAGCTTAGAACAAGCAGAACAACAATCAAAACTCGGCTTACTCACTGATAGTGAAGAGGTTCATCAAGAAGCCTTACAACGATTAATGGGTAAAATATCATGAAGATAAAATGGGCATTTGAAGCCAAAATACTCTCATTAAAAAAACCGCCCCTTTGTGGAGCGGTTTTTTGTTTTATGCTTCAGAAGTAGTTTCTTCTTGTGCTTGAGGGGCAGCAGCTTGTTCTGCCTTTTTGCCTCCGCGGCTTCTACGAGTGGATTTCTTCTTCTTACCTGCTTTCACATCGTAAGTAGTATTGTAATCTACCAGCTCTATAAGTGCCATTTCAGCGTTGTCACCCAAACGGTTACCCAACTTGATGATACGAGTGTATCCTCCTGGGCGGTTGGCTACTTTTACTGAGATATCTCTGAAAAGCTCTGTAACGGCATATTTGTTATGCAAGCGGCTGAATACTACACGACGGTTGTGAGTAGTGTCTTCTTTTGATTTGGTAATCAAAGGCTCTACAAACACTTTCAATGCCTTAGCTTTTGCCAAAGTAGTGTTGATACGCTTGTATTGTATCAGGGAGCAAGCCATATTCGCCAACATAGATTTTCTATGAGCGGCGGTTCTTCCTAAGTTATTTATTTTATCTCCGTGTCTCATTTTCGTTGAATTAATGTATTATAACAGAATTTATTACTCTTTGTCTAATTTGTATCTTGAGAGATCCATTCCGAAGGTAAGTCCTTTACTTTCCACGAGTTCGTCGAGTTCGGTAAGTGATTTTTTACCAAAGTTACGGAATTTCATCAAGTCTGTTTTAGTAAAAGAAACCAAATCGCCTAAGGTATCTACTTCGGCTGCTTTGAGGCAGTTTAGTGCGCGTACAGAGAGATCCATGTCTATAAGCTTAGTCTTAAGGAGCTGGCGCATGTGGAGTGATTCCTCGTCGTAGCTTTCAGGCTGAACGACCTCTTCAGGCTCTATGGTGATACGCTCATCGGAGAAGAGCATGAAGTGGTGAATCAATGTTTTGGCCGCTTCCATAAGGGCATCTTTAGGATGTATGGAGCCATCTGTTTTGATTTCAAAAATCAGCTTTTCGTAATCGGTTTTTTGCTCTACACGGTAGTTCTCGATGGTATACTTTACGTTTTTGATAGGGGTAAAGATGGCATCAGTAGGAATGGTACCTATAGGCATATTAGGCTTAGCGTTTTCCTCGGCAGAGAGGTAACCCATACCCTTATCTATAGTGATATCCATTTTGATATTCACTGTAGGTTCCATATTACAGATTACTAAATCGGGATTGAGTACTTGAAAACCTGTTATAAATTTTTGAAAATCACCCGCAGTCAATTGTTTCTTACCTGTAACAGAGATAGAGGCCTTTTCGTGGTCGGTACCTTCTGTTTGCAGTTTGAAACGCACTTGCTTCAAGTTCAAAATAATCTCGGTAACGTCTTCTACTACACCTGCGATGGTAGAGAATTCGTGTTCTACCGTGTCTATTTTAACCGAAGTGATTGCGAAGCCCTCAAGGGAGGAGTGCATCACTCGTCGTAATGCGTTACCAATGGTGAGTCCGTAACCTGGTTCTAAGGGGCGAAACTCAAATTTGCCCTCGAACTCAGAGGATTCAATCATGATAACCTTATCTGGTTTTTGAAAATTGAATAATGCCATAATCTGACTGCTGACTAGTATTATTTAGAGTACAACTCTACGATTAATTGTTCTTTAATGTTTTCAGGTATTTGGATACGCTGAGGGAGTGCTACGAAGGTACCTTCCAATTTTTCAGGGTTCCAAGTGATCCATTCGTACACGGAGCTATTACTTGCAAGGGCGTTTTCGATCACAGTAAGAGATTGTGATTTGTGGCGTACCCCTACTACATCACCTGGTTTTAGGGAGTAAGAAGGAATATTTACCACTTCACCATTGACGGTAATATGACGGTGAGAAACGAGCTGGCGTGCAGCACGACGAGAAGGTGCGATACCCATGCGATATACGACATTGTCCAAGCGAGCTTCACAGAGTTGGAGTAATACCTCACCTGTTACCCCTTTGCTACGACGTGCTTTTTCGTACATATTTTGGAACTGACGTTCCAAGATACCATAGGTATATTTTGCTTTTTGTTTTTCTTGTAGCTGGATTGCATACTCGGAGCGTTTAGCTCTTTTGCGGTTGATTCCATGCTGTCCTGGTGGATAGTTCTTTTTAGCAAAGGACTTATCTTCACCGAAAATCGCTTCACCAAACTTACGAGCGATTTTGCTTTTTGGGCCTGTATATCTTGCCATTTTATACTGTTTTGATTAAAGGAGAGAGGATTATGAATTAAGGCTTATCCTTCGATAATCTGTGCCTCTCTCTGGGGGTTAAGTGTTATACTTTACGACGTTTTGGAGGGCGACAACCATTGTGTGGAAGTGGGGTTACGTCAATGATTTCAGTAACTTCAATTCCTGCATTGTGAATGCTACGGATGGCAGACTCACGTCCTACTCCAGGGCCTTTTACGAATACGCGCACTTTCTTAAGACCTGCATCAAAAGCTGTTTTGGCGGCGTCCTCAGCAGCTACTTGAGCAGCATAAGGTGTATTCTTTTTAGAGCCTCTGAACTTCATCTTTCCTGCAGAAGACCAAGAAATCACGTCTCCTTTTTTGTTGGTCAAGGAAATGATGATGTTATTGAAAGTAGCTGAGATATGAGCCTCTCCAGATGATTCTATAACTACTTTACGTTTTTTGGTAACTTTTGTATTTGTTTTTGCCATATCGCTACTTATTATTTAGTTGCTTTCTTCTTGTTAGCAACAGTTTTTCGTTTTCCTTTTCTTGTACGAGAGTTATTCTTCGTTTTTTGACCACGCAAAGGCAAGCCTGAACGGTGGCGGATACCACGGTAGCAACCAATATCCATAAGTCGCTTAATGTTAAGCTGTACTTCGGAGCGTAGTTCTCCTTCTATTTTGTAAGAAGAAACTGCCTCACGGATACGAGTGATTTGCTCGTCGTTCCAATCGCTTACTTTGATGTCTTCATCTACTTGAGCTGTTTTCAAAATTTCTTTAGCTCTACTTCTACCAATTCCAAAAATGTAGGTAAGTCCTATGACGCCTCTTTTGTGTTTTGGTAGGTCAATACCTGCTATTCGTGCCATAATTTATCCTTGTCTTTGTTTGAATCTCGGATTCTTTTTGTTAATTACGTACAATACCCCTTTACGACGCACAATCTTGCACTCGGGGCTTCTTTTCTTAATAGATGCTCTTACTTTCATCTGTTGTCTGTTTTTAAAAACGAATTTTATTATTAATATCGGTAAGTGATGCGTGCTTTGGTAAGGTCATAAGGTGTCATTTCGAGCTTTACTCTATCGCCTGGGAGTAGCTTTATGTAGTGCATACGCATTTTCCCTGAGATATGAGCGGTAACCACATGACCATTATCCAATTCCACGCGGAACATTGCATTAGAGAGGGACTCTATGATCGTTCCGTCTTGTTCTATCGCTGCTTGCTTTGCCATTATCTTCTCTTTTTACCTGTTTTCATAAGGCCATCATAGTGGCGATTGAGTAGGTATGAATTGACTTGCTGCATAGTATCAATCGCTACCCCTACCAAGATGAGCAAGGACGTACCTCCGTAGAACAAAGCCCATTGCTGGTCTATCTCCAACAAAGGTATTTTATTGACTATGGCAGGAAGTACGGCAATAGCCACTAAAAATAGAGAGCCTGGGAAGGTAATGAGCGACATGATTTTGTCCAAGTACTCACTGGTCTCTTGTCCTGGTTTTACCCCTGGTATGAATCCGCCGTTGCGCTTAAGGTCATCGGCCATCTTGTTACTTGGTACTGTAATGGCAGTATAGAAGTAAGTGAAGATGATGATGAGCAATCCAAAAAGTACATTGTACCAGAACTCAAAAGGCGAACGGAACGCATTCTGGATGCTTAGTGCCCATTCGGACTTAGAGAGTCCTGCTAAGGCAGCTGGAACGAACATGATTGCTTGAGCGAAGATAATAGGCATAACCCCAGCTGAGTTGAGCTTTAGAGGGATATACTGTCTTGCCCCAAAGATGTTCTTTTCCACCTGTCCGCCTGTGGTACGTCGGGCATACTGTACAGGGATTTGTCTTACCGCTAAAGTGAGGAAGATACACCCTAAGATTACCAAAAGCCACAAGAGGATTTCCACAATTACCAACATAGGGCTGTGTACCCTATTCATCTCACCGAAGAAAGCATGAGGCATACGAGCGATAATCCCTACCATGATGAGCAAGGAAATACCATTACCTACTCCCTTATCAGTGATTTTCTCACCCAGCCACATCGCAAAAACAGTCCCTGTTACCAAGATGATTACCGAAGGAATGATAAAGCCTAAGCCTTTTCCTTGGATAAACGCCTCATCAGGCACTCCTAAGGCGCTGATAGAGTAAAGGTAAGCAGGAGCTTGTACGATACAGATAGCTATGGTAAGCCAACGGGTAATTTGGTTGATACGCCTACGGCCGCTTTCGCCTTCCTGTTGTAGTTTTTGCAAATAAGGAATCGCAATTCCCATAAGCTGTACTACGATAGAGGCGGAGATATAGGGCATAATCCCTAAGGCAAATACAGAGGCCTTAGCAAAGGCACCTCCTGTAAAGGCATTAAGGATGTCCAACAAGCCTCCTTCCGAAGTTCTCTGAGTAAGGTTACTTAACTGCTCGGCATCAATCCCTGGGAGGATTATGTGGGCACCAAAGCGGTACACCAACAAAATCCCCAAGGTGAGAATGATGCGATTGCGTAACTCCTCTATCTTCCAAACATTCGTTAAGGTCTCTATAAACTTCTTCATAAAATATTAATTCTTAGAGCGTTATAGCCTCTCCTCCTAATTTTTCAACAGCTTCTTTAGCGCTTGCTGTGAATTTATGAACAGAGATTTTAAGTTTTGTTTTCAACTCTCCTCCTCCAAGGATTTTCACCAAGTCGGATTTTTTGGCCAAGCGGTTTTCCACGAGGATATCCAAATTGACAGTGTCGGTAACCACGCCCTTATCTACAAGCTCTTGTAGTTTTCCGAGGTTAATACCTGTATATTCCTTACGGTTGAAGTTTTTGAAACCAAATTTTGGTACGCGACGTTGAAGAGGCATTTGACCCCCTTCGAAACCGATTTTAGTAGAGAAACCAGAGCGAGATTTAGCTCCTTTGTGTCCGCGAGTGGAGGTTCCACCTTTACCAGAACCTTGTCCTCTACCTACGCGCTTCCCATCTTTGTGTACTGAACCTTGTGCAGGTTTCAAATTACTTAAATTCATAATTAAATACTCCTTGTTTATTGAGCTTCTTGTACAGAAACTAAGTGTTCTACTTTATTAATCATTCCCAAGATGCTTGGGGTAGCCTCGTGTGTAGCTACTTTCCCAATAGAACCCAATCCTAAAGAGATTAGGGTAAGTTTTTGGGTTTTCGCACGTTTTATGCTACTACGTGTTTGTGTTACGATAATTTTCTTTGCCATGAGTGATTGATATTAACCTTTAAACATTTTTTCCAAGGAAATGCCACGTTGCTCGGCAATAGTTTTAGCGCTTCTGAGCTTTAGTAGGGCGTCAAAAGTTGCTTTTACCACGTTGTGCGGGTTGGAAGAGCCTTGAGATTTAGAAAGTACGTTATGTACCCCTACAGCTTCCAATACGGCACGTACAGCACCCCCTGCGATCACTCCAGTACCTTCGGCAGCTGGTTGGAGATATACTCGGGCACCACCGAATTTTCCTTTTTGTTCGTGAGGGAGGGTAGTTCCGTTCAGTGGAATACGCACTAAGTTTTTCTTAGCATCTTCTACTGCTTTGGCGATAGCTTCGGAGACTTCTTTAGATTTTCCGAGTCCTTGTCCTACCACGCCATTCTCATCGCCTACCACTACGATAGCCGAGAAGCCGAACGCGCGTCCTCCTTTGGTAACCTTAGTTACACGTTGTACGCCTACCAAGCGGTCTTTTAGCTCTAAGCCGCTTGGTTTTACATATTCTACATTTTTATAGTTCTGATACATAGTTTCTTAGAATTTAAGTCCGCCTTCTCTTGCACCTTCGGCTAAAGATTTTACACGTCCATGATACAAATAACCACCTCTGTCAAAAGAAACAGTTTCAATACCTGCGGCTAAGGCTTTTTTAGCGATAGCTTCCCCTACTTGTTTAGCTCTTTCGGTTTTGGTACCTGAAGCTTTTAGATCTTTATCACGAGAAGAGGCCGCCACTAAGGTAACACCTTTGGTATCATCTATAATCTGTGCATAGATCTCGCTATTGCTTCTGAAGACCACTAAGCGGGGTCTTTGAGCAGTTCCAGAAACGGTCTTTTTGATTCTGTACTTGATACGTTGTCTTCTTTCTATTTTTGATAATGCCATTATGTTACGTTTTAAGCTGATTTACCTGCTTTTCTTCTGAGTTCTTCTCCTACGAATTTCACACCTTTTCCTTTGTAAGGTTCAGGCTTACGGAAAGAACGAATCTTAGCTGCTACTTGTCCGAGTAATTGTTTATCATGAGAGGTAAGCTTGATAATAGGGTTCTTACCTTTCTCATTGATAGTTTCTAATTTTATTTCTTGAGGGAGTTCCATAAGGATATTGTGAGAGAAACCGAGCGCTAAATCAAGTTTTTGACCTTGGTTAGTGGCACGGTAACCAACCCCTACAAGTTCCAACTCTTTGGTAAAGCCTTCGGATACACCTACTACCATGTTGTGTAATAGGGCACGATAAAGCCCATGAAAGGCATTACCTTGCTTTGTATTATTTAGGCTCTCCACTATGAGTTTTCCATCTTCTTGCTTTACAGCAACGTCTTTAACCACTTGGGTTAATTCGCCGAGTTTTCCTTTTACAGTAATGATATTATCTTTGATAGTAATCGTTACTCCTTGAGGAATACTGATGGGTGCTTTACCTATTCTTGACATTCTTTTAAGTCGTTAATTATTAGTAAACATTACAAATTACTTCTCCCCCTATATTAAGAGCGCGGGCTTGCTTACCAGTCATTACTCCTTTGGAGGTAGAAACGATAGTGATACCGAGTCCGTTGAGGATACGAGGGAGCTTAGCAGCACCTACATACTTACGAAGACCTGGGGTACTTACGCGTACGATTTTACGTATAACAGGTTCTTTGGTTTCTTTATCGTATTTGAGGGCTATTTTGATGGTTCCTTGCACATCATTATCTTCAAACTTGTAGCTAAGAATATAGCCTTGGTCAAAAAGGATTTTGGTAATCTCTTTTTTAAGGTTTGAAGCTGGAATTTCTACTACTCTGTGCCCTGCGTTGCTTGCATTACGAATGCGTGTTAAGTAGTCAGCGATTGGGTCTGTGTACATAAATTTCTTTTTTTAAATTACCAACTTGCTTTTTTTACCCCTGGGATAAGTCCTTTGTTAGCCATTTCACGGAAAAGGACACGTGAGATACCAAATGTACGCATGTATCCTTTAGGACGTCCTGTGAGTTTGCAACGATTGTGCAAGCGTACAGGAGAGGCATTTTTAGGCAGCTTCTGTAGGGCTTCGTAATCTCCAGCCTCTTTGAGCGCTTTTCTTTTTTCAGCATACTTAGCTACCAGCTTCGCTCTTTTTACTTCACGAGCTTTCATTGATTCTTTAGCCATATCAGTTCTTTTTAAATGGTAATCCTAATTCGGTTAATAATGATTTTGCTTCCTTGTCGGTTGCGGCAGAGGTAACGAAAGTGATATCAAACCCTGCGATTTTGTTGATTTTGTCAATATCAATCTCAGGGAAGATAATCTGTTCGGTAACACCTAAGTTATAGTTGCCACGTCCGTCAAATCCTGTTGCTTTGATTCCTTGGAAATCTCTCACACGAGGTAGTGCAATAGTGATGAGCCTATCGAGGAACTCATACATACGCTCACCGCGAAGGGTTACTTTAGCCCCGATGGACATACCACGGCGGAGCTTAAAGGAAGCCACGTCCTTCTTAGAGGTAGTAGCTACGGCTTTCTGACCTGTGATTTTGGTAAGCTCATCTACGGCGTATTCTATTTGCTTTTTGTCAGCAACGGCAGAACCTACTCCACGGCTTACGACGATTTTTTCAAGTTTAGGAACTTGCATTACATTCTTGTAACCAAATTCTTCTTTAAGAGCTGCAATTATGCGCTCCTTATATTCCTGTTTGAGTCGAGGTATATATGTCATAATTACACTACTTGTTTTGATTTTTTAGAAATTCTTACTTTTTTGCCATCTTTCACCTGATACTCTACACGGGTAGGCTCTCCGCTCTTAGGGTCTAAGAGGGAAAGGTTGGAGATGTGTATAGGAGCTTCTTTTTTGATGATGCCCCCTTGAGGGTTTTGGGCGCTGGGTTTGGTATGTTTTGATACTAAGTTCACACCTTCCACGATAGCTCTGTTTTTCTCACGATCCACTTTGAGTACTTTTCCCTTTTCCCCTTTGTGGTCGCCTGCGATTACTTGTACGGTATCGCCTGTTTTTATTTTTAGCTTTATCATCATTGCATGGATTAAAGCACCTCAGGTGCTAATGACACAATTTTCATAAACTGCTTGTCACGGAGTTCACGTGCTACAGGACCGAAGACACGGGTACCTCTCATTTCACCAGCAGCGTTAAGCAGTACGCAAGCATTTTCATCAAAACGGATGTAAGAACCATCTTGGCGTCTTACTTCTTTTTTGGTTCTCACGACTACAGCGGTAGAAACCTGTCCTTTTTTCACACTTCCGGTAGGGGTTGCTTCCTTGATAGTCACAACGATTTTATCCCCTACAGAGGCATAACGGCGTTTGGTTCCTCCAAGCACACGGATGGTCAATACTTCTTTGGCTCCTGTGTTATCGGCTACTTTTAATCTTGATTCTTGTTGTACCATAATTACTTCGCTCTTTCTATGATTTCTACTAATCGCCAGCACTTAGTCTTGCTCAGTGGGCGGGTTTCCATAATGCGCACGGTATCTCCGATATTGCAGTCATTTTTTTCATCGTGTGCTACAAACTTTTTAGTTTGCAATACGAATTTTCCGTACATAGGGTGTTTTACACGTTTTACGACTGATACCACAATGGATTTTTCCATTTTGTTGCTGGTAACAACCCCTATTCTTTCTTTTCTTAAATTTCTCTTTTCCATATTAAAGCCACAATGATTATTGTAATTCTCTACGGGTTAACTCACTTGCTATACGTGCGATATCACGGCGGAGACTGCGAATAGTAAGTGGATTCTCTATTGGAGAAATGGCGTGCGCCATTTTTAATTCCGAATGCGTTTTCTTAAGTTCGGTGAGCTTTTGCTCGAGCTCAGCGACTGATAAATTTTTAACTTCTGACTGTTTCATTGTTAATAAAATTACTCTTGATAATCTCTCGCTACAACGAACTTAGTAGTTACGGGTAACTTCTGAGCAGCAAGGCGAAGGGCTTCTTTGGCAACTTCCAAAGGTACGCCACCTACTTCAAATAGGATACGTCCTGGCTTTACCACAGCCACCCAGTACTCAACAGCTCCTTTACCCTTACCCATACGTACTTCCAAAGGCTTTTTGGTAATAGGCTTATCTGGGAAGATTTTAATCCAAAGCTGTCCTTCACGTTTCATATAACGGGTAGCGGCCACACGGGCTGACTCAATCTGGCGAGCAGTGATAAAAGCGGATTCTAAGGACTTGATGCCGAATGTACCGTTAGAAAGCTGATGCCCTCTTTGGGATACCCCCTTCATACGTCCTTTCTGATCCTTACGATATTTTGTTCTTTTTGGTTGTAACATTGCTTACTGATTTTAAAATATTATTTTTTTCGGCGAGCACGTTTTGCATCGGAGTTTCCTTCTTTGGAAGCGGAAGAACCACCACTGAGGTTTTTCTTGGTCATTCCTACCAGCGGAGAAAGCTCTCTTTTACCATATACTTCACCTTTCATAATCCATACCTTGATACCCATACGTCCGTAAGTGGTGTGTGCCTCGTCGGTAGCATAGTCAATATCGGCACGGAAGGTAGAGAGAGGAATACGTCCTTCCTTGTAGCTCTCGCTGCGCGCCATTTCGGCACCGTTGAGACGGCCAGATATTTGAATTTTGATACCTTCAGCATTCATACGCATAGTAGCGGCGATAGCCATTTTGATAGCACGACGGTAAGAGATACGATTCTCAATTTGGCGTGCAATACTTGCAGCTACAAGTGGCGCATCAAGTTCTGGTCTTTTGATCTCAAAGATATTGATTTGAATATCTTTACCTGTAATCTTCTTGAGTTCTTCTTTGAGCTTGTCTACCTCTTGGCCACCCTTTCCGATAATGCTACCAGGTCGGGAGGTAGTGATAGTAACGGTTACAAGTTTCAAAGTTCTTTCAATAATTACACGAGAAACACTAGCTTTAGACAAACGAGTATGCACATATTTTCTGATTTTGTCATCCTCAGCCAATTTGTCTCCGTAGTCATTTCCTCCGTACCAGTTGGATTCCCATCCTCTGATAATTCCAAGGCGATTCCCTATTGGATTTGTTTTTTGTCCCATACTTTTATCTTAGCTTTCAGTGTTATTTTTAGCTCCTAATACGATGGTTACGTGGTTGGAACGTTTGCGAATTCTGTGTGCTCTTCCTTGTGGAGCTGGGCGAAGTCTCTTAAGCATCGCACCACCATCTACACGGATTTCTTTAACGAATACTTGAGCTGCTTCTACATCAGCACCTTCGTTCTTTGTTTTCCAGTTTTCAATAGCTGAAAGTAATAACTTGTGCAAAGAAGAAGCTGCATCCTTTTGGTTGAACTTCAAGATAGCCAAAGCTTTCTCAACTGCTACACCGCGTACAAGGTCAGCCACAAGGCGCATTTTACGTGGTGATGTAGGACAGTTATTCAATTTTGCAAAAGCCACATTTCGTTTCGCTTCTTTAATCTCTATTGCTTTTTCTCTTTTACGAACTCCCATAGCTTTTATTTTTTACCTTTATTTTTTGCTCCTGCGTGTCCTCTGAAGGAACGTGTTGGGGCAAATTCTCCTAATTTGTGTCCTACCATGTTTTCAGTAACATATACAGGAACGAATTGTTTTCCGTTGTGTACCGCGATGGTTTCTCCTACGAAGTCAGGAGTAATCATAGATGCTCTTGACCATGTTTTGATAACGGTTTTCTTTCCTGTTTCCTTATTTTGGAGTACTTTCTTCTCCAAGGCGTAATGAACATAAGGACCTTTTTTTAATGAACGAGCCATATCTTACTTATTTCTTTCTACGTTCTACAATATACTTATTACTTGCCTTGGTTTTAGAACGTGTTCTGTAACCTTTGGCAGGGATACCTTTACGTGAGCGTGGATGACCTCCTGAAGCGCGTCCTTCACCACCACCCATTGGGTGATCTACTGGGTTCATTACCACGGCACGAGTACGAGGACGACGTCCGAGCCAGCGTGAGCGACCTGCTTTTCCTGAAAGTACTAACTGATGATCTGAGTTAGATACTGCACCGATGGTAGCAAGGCATGTAAGCAAAATCATACGTGTCTCTCCTGAAGGCATCTTCACAGTGGCGTACTTACCTTCTTTTGCCATAAGCTGAGCGAAAGTACCTGCTGAGCGAGCGATGTTGGCTCCCTGTCCAGGACGAAGCTCGATGCTATTGATCACTGTTCCAAGCGGAATTTGAGAAAGAGGCATCGCATTTCCGATCTCAGGAGCTGCTTTCTCTCCTGATACGATTACCTGACCTACTTTCAAGCCTGCTGGAGCGATGATGTATCGCTTCTCTCCGTCGGTGTATTGCACCAAGGCGATAAAGGCTGTTCTGTTTGGGTCGTACTCAATAGAAACTACGGTGGCTTCTACACCGAACTTGTTTCTTTTGAAATCGATAATACGATACTTTTTCTTATGACCACCACCTATGTAGCGCATGGTCATCTTCCCTTGATTGTTTCTACCCCCTGTCTTTTTTAACGGAACGATCAAGCTCTTTTCCGGCTTATCAGTGGTGATCGCATCGTAATTATTCACCACTCTAAAACGCTGACCTGGGGTCGTGGGTTTTAATTTTCTTACTGACATACAGTCTTTTAAATTGTGTTATAAAAATCGATTGTTTCTCCTTCTTTTACACTCACTACCGCTTTCTTTACTGCGTTGGTCTGGCTGAGTTGTAGGCCATTCTTGGTGTAACGAACCGAACGCTTAGGGGCATAATTGAGTGTGTATACCTTCTCTACAGTAACGCCATAGGCAGCCTCTACTGCTTTTTTGATCTGAATCTTATTCGCTTTCTTATCTACTGAAAAAGTATAGCGATTTTTGTCCTCAGCATCCTTGGTCGCTTTCTCTGTAAGGATTGGTTTGATCAATATACTCATAATCTTACTTTGTTAAATTTGATTGAATAACCTCCACGGCACCCTCTAACAATACTACACTTGTTGCATTAGCAATATCGTAAGTATTTAGCTCAGAGGCTGTTACAGTATTTACTGTAGGTATATTGCGAGAGGACAAATATACATTTTTATTTGTATCTGTCAATACAAAAAGTGATTTTTTATCTTGGATACCAAGGGCTGCCAAAATTTGGGTAAAATCCTTAGTTTTAGGTGCCTGAAGATTGAAGTCTTCTACAACGATAATGGCTCCTTGTTGTGCTTTTTGGCTCAAGATAGAGCGGCGAGCTAAGCGTTTTACCTTTTTGTTCAGCTTCTGAGTGTAATCCTTAGGACGAGGACCGAAGATACGACCTCCACCTACGAATACTGGAGACTTCACGCTACCTGCACGAGCGGTACCTGTTCCTTTTTGTTTCTTAATCTTGCGGGTACTTCCTGCCACTTCATTACGTTCTTTGGACTTATGGGTACCTTGACGCTTGTTAGCCAAGTATTGTTTGATGTCCAAGTAAATAGTGTGGTTATTAGGTGTAATCCCGAAAACAGCCTCGGAAAGGGTCACCTTTCTTCCTGTTTCTTTTCCTTGTATGTTTAATACTGCTACTTCCATTATTTGTGAATCGTTACGTAAGCATTTTTGTGTCCTGGAACACATCCTTTTAGGATAAGGAGGTTCTTTTCAGCGACTACTTTTAACACTTTCAAGTTTTGTACTGTTACTTTTTCAGCTCCCATGCGTCCTGCCATACGCATTCCTTTGAATACACGTGATGGATAAGAAGACGCTCCTACAGAACCTGGTGCTCTAAGGCGGTTATGCTGACCGTGGGTGGATTGTCCTACCCCGCCAAATCCATGACGGCGAACTACCCCTTGGAAACCTTTCCCTTTGGAAGTTCCTGTTACATCCACAAATTCACCTTCTACAAAAAAATCAGCGGCTATCACGTCGCCTAATTTGTAAGTGCTCTCAAATCCTTGGAACTCGACAAGTTTCTTTTTAGGAGTTACACCCGCTTTGGCAAAATGTCCTGCCGCAGCCTTGGAAGTGTGCTTCTCTTTTTTGTCATCGAAACCAAGTTGAAGAGCTTCATACCCGTCAACCTCTTTGGTTCTGACTTGGGTAACTACGCATGGCCCTGCTTCTATGATGGTACATGGAACATTCTTTCCATTTTCATCAAAAATGCTGGTCATACCTACTTTTTTTCCGATTAACCCAGACATATTAAAATATTTAATTTGATTTACTTTTTATCACAACAAAATCAAGGGGAACTCCTGTAGAACACTGCCCTACAGGGTACTCCTGACTTTATAATTGATATTCAGGGTCAAGTATTCCAACCCTGAATATCAATAGTTTTACCGTTTTTCCCTCACGCTATTGTTTTGGGACAAGTCAAGCAAAACTTCCGCTTTGCTTTTATCATACTTTGATTTCTACTTCCACTCCACTTGGCAATTCGAGCTTCATTAGGGCATCAATAGTCTTAGGTGAAGAGCTGTAGATGTCTAACAAACGCTTGTAAGAGCTTAGCTGAAACTGTTCTCTGGCTTTCTTATTCACGTGCGGAGAACGAAGTACAGTAAAGAGCTTCTTGTGAGTAGGTAGTGGAATAGGTCCTACTACTCCTGCTCCTGTTGATTTTACAGTCTTTACGATTTTTTCAGCAGACTTATCTACCAAATTATGGTCGTATGATTTTAATTTTATTCTGATTTTCTGACTCATTTCTTTTACAAATTAATTACCTCTTGCTTTTTTAATCACTTCTTCTGAGATGTTAGAAGGTGTTTCTGCATAGTGTGAGAACTCCATAGTAGAAGTTGCACGACCTGAAGAAAGGGTTCTAAGGGTGGTTACATAACCGAACATTTCAGAAAGTGGTACATTGGCTTTGATTACCTTAGCACCATTTCTGTCGCCCATGTCATTTACCTGACCACGACGACGGTTAAGGTCTCCTACGATGTCCCCCATGTTCTCTTCTGGAGTGATTACCTCTAACTTCATGATAGGCTCCATAAGTACAGCTTTGGCAGCACGAGCGGCTTCCTTGTAACCCAACTTAGCGGCCAATTCAAATGATAAGGAGTCGGAATCCACAGGGTGGAAAGAACCATCCTTAAGGGTAATCTTCATCGCATCCATTTCAAATCCAGCCAAAGGCCCGTTCTTCATCGCTTCCTTGAATCCTTTTTCTATAGAAGGGATATACTCTTTTGGAATGTTACCACCCTTGATTTCGTTGATAAATTCCAATCCTGCTTTTCCTTCTTCAGCAGGTTCCATAGTAAAGACGATATCGGCGAACTTACCACGACCCCCTGTTTGTTTCTTGTACACTTCACGGTGGTCAGCCTTACCTGTAATAGCTTCTTTGTACTCTACTTGTGGCTCTCCTTGGTTCACTTCTACCTTAAACTCACGTTTGAGACGATCTACGATGATATCCAAGTGAAGCTCACCCATACCAGAGATGATAGTCTGTCCAGAAGCTTGGTCTGTTTTTACTTGGAAGGTAGGGTCTTCTTCAGCAAGCTTAGCCAAGGCCATACCGAGCTTATCTACATCCGCCTTAGTCTTAGGCTCTACAGCGATACCAATCACTGGGTCTGGGAACACCATACTTTCCAGTACGATAGGATATTTCTCATCACAAAGGGTATCCCCTGTTTTGATATCCTTGAAACCTACTGCAGCTCCGATATCTCCTGCTTCAATGTATTCGATAGGATTCTGCTTGTTAGCATGCATTTGGTAGATACGAGAGATACGTTCTTTGCTTTCAGAACGTGTGTTAAGCACGTAAGAACCTGCATCCAAGTGTCCAGAATATACACGGAAGAACGCCAAACGACCTACGTAAGGGTCTGTTGCAATCTTAAAGGCCAACGCAGCGAAAGGTGCATCTACAGCTGGCTTACGAAGAGCTGGTTCTCCAGTCTCAGGATTAGTTCCTTCAATAGCTTCCTTATCCAATGGAGAAGGTAAGTAGCGGCATACTGCATCAAGCATGAACTGTACTCCTTTGTTTTTGAAAGACGAACCGCAGGTCATTGGGATAATAGCCATGTCCATTACGGCAGCACGGAGTGCTTTGTGGATTTCTTCTTCGGAGATAGAGTTCTCATCTTCCATGAATTTTTCCAAAAGGCCTTCGTCGTAACCTGCTACTTCTTCAATGAGTTGTGCGCGGTACTTAGCTACATCGGCTTTCATATCTTCAGGGATATCTACTACGTCAAAAGTAGCCCCTTGTGTTTCTTCATGCCAAATAATAGCGCGGTTTTTGATAAGGTCAACCACCCCTTTGAAGTCAGCTTCTTCGCCGATAGGCAATACGATAGGCACTGCATTGGACTTGAGCATGTCCTTCACTTGTTGGCATACTTTAAGGAAGTCAGAACCTTGTCTGTCCATTTTGTTCACAAAGCCCATACGAGGCACTTTGTAGTTATCGGCAAGGCGCCAGTTGGTTTCAGACTGAGGTTCTACCCCATCAACGGCAGAGAAGAGGAACACCAATCCATCCAATACACGGAGGGAGCGGTTCACTTCCACGGTGAAATCCACGTGGCCTGGGGTATCTATAATGTTGAAATGGTATTCCTGTGCATCAGCAGTAGGTTTTCCATTTTCAGTTGGGAAATTCCACTTACATGTAGTGGCAGCCGATTGGATAGTGATCCCACGTTCTGCCTCTTGCTCCATCCAGTCCATGGTAGAAGCTCCATCGTGTACTTCGCCTATTTTGTGCGTTTTACCTGTATAGAAAAGGATACGCTCGGTGGTAGTAGTCTTACCAGCATCAATGTGTGCTGCGATACCAATATTTCTTGTATATTTTAAATCTCTACTCATACTACCTCACAAATTAAAATCTAAAGTGGGAGAATGCCTTGTTGGCCTCTGCCATCTTATGTGTATCCATTTTCTTCTTAACAGCAGCCCCTTCTTCTTTAGCTGCGGAGAGGATTTCTCCTGCCAATTTTTGCGCCATAGATTTTTCATTTCTCTTGCGCGCATAGCCGATAAGCCATTTCATCGCCATAGACACTTTACGGTCTGGACGGATTTGCATAGGGATTTGGAAAGTAGCACCCCCTACACGGCGAGAACGCACTTCCACATGAGGCATCACATTGGAGAGGGCATCTTTCCACACTTCCAAGGCTGTTTTCTCATCATTATTCTTCTTTTGTTCTACGATATCAATTGCATCATAGAAAATCTTAAAAGCCACTGACTTTTTACCATCCCACATCAGGTTATTTACAAAGCGCGTAACCAATTGGTCATTATACTTTGCATCTGGTAAAAGAGGTCTTTTTTTAGCTTGTCTCTTTCTCATTTGGTTGTTTTAGACGGTTTTAAAAATTTACTTTTTCTTTCCTTTTGCTGGTGCAGCAGCAGCTTGTCCTGGTTTAGGGCGTTTGGCTCCATACTTAGAGCGTCTTTGGGTTCTTCCATTTACCCCAGCAGTATCCAGTGCACCACGTACGATGTGGTAACGTACCCCTGGTAAATCTTTTACTCTTCCGCCTCTTACCAATACTATCGAGTGCTCTTGGAGGTTGTGTCCTTCTCCTGGGATATACGCATTGACCTCATTACCATTAGTTAAGCGAACACGCGCTACCTTACGCATCGCAGAGTTCGGTTTCTTAGGGGTAGTGGTGTACACACGCGTACATACGCCACGACGTTGAGGACATGAATCCAAAGCAGCCGATTTACTCTTCTTGGCTATTTTAGCTCTTCCTTTTCGTACTAATTGTGAAATTGTTGGCATTTATAAAATATTTTTTTAAGCGAGGGCAAAGGTACAAACTTTTTACTAACTGACAAAACGTAAGACATTTATTTTCAACACCCCTTGCTTGCTAACGTAGTGATTCTTACGACTTTTCGCCTTTGAAAAATGTGTAATTATCAGATTATCAGTGTTTTGTATTATCTATACAAAATACTTCAAAAAGAAAAATTTTCTTGAAAAAAGTTATTAACAGGGCAATAAAAGCATTAGCTGATGAGGTTGCAACCTTTCTCCTTCCGAGGTTGCAACCTTATTGCGTTAAAGTTAGAGAATTTGTGTTTTAACTATCATTTCGTATTACTATATACTTCTGAGTAGGAGCATTTTTACTTCCTACGGAAGTCATTTGTAGTGTATTACCCAATAAAGGGTCTATATAATGCTTCTTCATCCAATAACGATCAGAAAAACCCAATTCTTCTGCTATCTCTTGTAGTGTGTGAGGTTCTTGACAAAAAGCTATAATACGTTCAATAGCCTCTCTTTTCTTATTACTCCTTGAGTTTTCTGCTACTCCTTGAGTTTTACTCCTTGAGTTTTCTGCTACTCCTTGCCCTTTACTCCTTGAGTTTTCTGCTACTCCTTGCCTATATGCTGTATTAATAGAGTAGGTTGTCCAACGGCCTTTGTTAGTGGATAACAACATATTTTTGCCCACTAAGGCATAGAGTAATTTCCCTGCTTCTAATGGATTTTTGTCAAGGAGTAATTGCACTGTATTATTGGCTATAATACCCTCATTAAGAGTGGTCGCTAAAATATACTGCTCTTCCTTCTCAGCCTCTTTATAATCATCACCATAAATCTCCAAAAGTTGTGTCTCACATTCGGCTGATATTAGAGAAACCATAGAAAGGGTAAGCTCTACCAAGTGTAGGTCTGGTCGTTCACGCAGTAGAGGTCTGCGCCAATTTTCTTTTTTACAAGCCTCTAAGATTGTAGGGAAACCTGAACCTATATTCTCACCAAAACCAATCATTCTGAACATGGCTTGTATATGAGGATTTCGAGCTTTAGAATGTCCTCCCTCATAAATATCTACTACAGGTATTTTAAGTGATCCAGGATTAGAAAATACAAAACAATTGTCACGCTTCTCTACCCTTAAGATACCCGTTAGCATATAATCAGCATGGATAATCAAATTTGTAAGTGCCTCTCGAATTGCCTTGTGGAGCAAACTTTCATCATTACGTTCTATACCTTTGAGACTAAAAGGTCGCTTGATGTCACTAAAGAGCTTTGATTGTACACGCATGAAAAAGTTATATAGGTTGTTCTCCCAACGTCCATCATAGGTAAGGCGATCGCTCCAGCGGCTCTCCTCTTCTAAGTTGGTGAAGTCAAGATAATCCATACGGATATTGTCAAAACGTTCTCTTATAGGAAGCCCTTTGCCAAATAAAAGCAATCCTGCCAAGGTAAGTCCTTCTCTACCTGTATTTCTATCCTTGGTATAAGCTCCCATATTCAGCAAAAAATCCTTGTCTGTATATTCGTTCCAAATGTGGTCAGGATTAACTATTCTAAATCTATTACGATAGGCACTAAGGGTAGCCGTATCTATATCATCCATATTGTAATGCTCTATCAATACACCATCATTCCCATTATCATTGGCATCGCGAATCATAGCCTTTACATCTTCTTCAGTACAATGATAGTCTCCTTCATAATTTCGCTTAAATGACCCATTCATCATATTACCATTGATATAGATAGGGCGTTGTCTATAATCAGCCTGAGGAACTGTAATACATATTAGCGAGACCCCTTCATACTCTATAATCTCTACATCCGCATCGGTAAGGATGTTGAGGCTTACCTTGTTGCTATTGAGTGTGTCAAAAAACTCTTTCCTCAGCTTCTGTGGATTACTGACACCTGTAATCTCAAAATGGTTTGTCTCACCTGCAAATTGGATGTTTTCAGTAATACCCAATACAATAATACCACCAATGGTATTGGCAAAGGAAGAATAGGTCTCCCAAACTGACTTAGGAATGTTATTTTCAGCTTTTTTGCACTCAAAGGAAATCCGCTCTCCTACTTTTAGCAGTACTTTTATATCTGTTGCATCCATTGTATTAGTGAATTATCAAATCAAAACACTCTTATTGGCAATACTTTCTTAGGACTGTTCTTCTCTCCTACATGTACCTTGCCATCGGAAGGGGTGAAAGGGACATAATAGGCTTCATAATACCCTTTTTGGGTAGAACTCCAATATTCGGCGGCGGGAAGTTGCAATACTTCTCGGTTATGTGCAATATGAGATAGCTCTACCATGCTGGGAATAAACCAGTCGTCCTTACCCATAGCACGGAAATGATGCTTTATATAATAGCTGGCGGAAGTATCGGAACAGTCGTTGGCTATCAGGGCTGTATTGTCACGACCTGTACCAAAGGCAGGGCTGGTGCTCTCTTGCGATAAACCACAGCCCCAAGGATAAGCTCCCATAGGTAGGTCAGCCTTTGCAGGAATCAGATAGCCATGTAGCTGACCTGGCACAAAGCCTTCGTCCATAGGGGTAAAGAGATAAGCCACGATACCACCCTCATGTGCATCGCCTACACTGAGCATAGGAGTGGTTAGCGACTGAGGATCTGAGTATGTGGTGCCACGCTCATTGGTAGCAAAGGCAGCTACATAATAGGTCATATTGCGTTCCAGCTGGGTTAGCTCCATAGGAAAGTTGCCCAAGATATTTCCGCTAAGCGATACCTGACCTGTGTTATGCTCCAAAGTAGGATTGGTATGGTGTTGGCTATAGACAAAACCATACTGAAGAATCTTACCGCCCCCGTTGGAGGTGATATTCCCAGTGAGTTTCACCTTAGTAGAGAAAGTCTCACCTTGTGCAAAGGAAGAGAGCGCAGGCAGAGAGATATTTTTGGTATGGAGCGTAAGAGGTTCGCTATAGGAGGTGCCTCGCTCATTGGTAGCAAAAGCACGTACATAATAGCGTGTATCCACCGAAAGTCCTCTTAGGGTAGCCGAGAAATTACCCTCTCCACTGCCTACCTCTACCCAATGGTCGTTTAAAGTGGGCTGAGACTGACTGCTGCTATAGACAAAGCCACGACGGGAGATATTACCGCCCCCATCCTGCCTTACCAAGGCTGTAAGGGCTATCTCACTCACCGAAGGAATCGCATAGATTATCTGCAAAGCGGAGGGTGTACCTATATCCTCGGTAGTAAATGTGGCTACCTCCTCACTATAGGCTATACCCAATTGGTTTTTGGCATACGCTCTTACATAGTACTGTGTAAGAGGGGTTAGCCCCTGTACAGTAGCAAAGAAATTACCCACTCCCCCCTGAAGTCTTACCACTTGGGCTGTCTCTTGGGTGAGGTGTTCGCTGGAGGTGTCATAGACAAAACCACGCTCAGTGACCACACCCCCATCGGAGGCTGAACCAACCGTCGCATAGAGAGAGACTGAATGCTGTTGCAAGTCCTTATGGGTTACAAAGTGTACCCCCTCAGGCACCTGAGTAGGCAGCGTATGTAACAGCAACTGCTCACTATAGACAGTACCTGCGGCATTGGTTACAAAAGCACGCAAGAAATAACGCTTGGCTGGGGCAAGGTCGGTGAGTTCGTGGAAGAATTTCCTTTCGGAGGTGTTGGTACCCAATACCTTGGTAGCTCCATTCTCCAAGGAAGGCATATCTTGGCGATCACTATAGACAAAGCCTGTCTGGTAAGTAGCTGCCCCGCCTATATGAGCTACTTTAGCCTTGATAAGGGCGGAGGTATTGGTGATATTGGCAGGAGCTTCTATCTCTACCCCTAAGGCAGGTTGTTCCCTTGAGGTGTTGAACTTAAGTACCTCGCCCACTGCCCTCCCCCTTTGGGTCATCACATAGGCACGGACATAATAGGGTGTATTGGCTACAAAGGTCTGTACAGATAGGGAAAAGGTCTCATTCCTATAAGAGGGTGTTGTCTTGGATACTACCTCATCGGCGGGCGAGGGTTGTTGATTGACTGTAGAATAATAGAACCCATATTCGGTTACAGGGTAACCCCCTGTATCGGGTATTGCCCCTTTGAAGGTGATTTGGTAGTCCTGCATCTCTGGTTCCAGTGTGGTAACAGTAGCAGCTGTTCCCTTGAGGGTGGTAAATGATTGTATATCTGCCAAGGCCGTTCCCTGCCCGTTGGTGGCAAAGGCTTGGTAGTAATAGGTAGTTTCAGGGATTAGGTGCTTGAGCTGTACTGTATAGCTTCCCGTTCCGAAAGAGGGATCGGTGGCTACTCGGCGCTCTTCCACATTGGCCAAGGCCTCCTTGGAAGTGGCATAGTAGAACCCTCTTTTACTGACCATGCTATTATAGTCCTGTACAAGAGTAATACTTAGGGTGGCAGAACTCTTGGTGACTTCTGTTTCTTTTTGGTCTTTGAAAGCAGGAGCAAATACCTGCTTGAAGTTATATTTTTCCTTGCTGCAAGCCACACATACAAGGATACATAATAGATATTTTTTCATAATTGTTCAGTTGTTAGCCATTAGTGGTTAGTGATTAGTGGCTGACCACTGACTACTGATCATTGACCACTGTTTAAGGTTTATTGTAATTCCAAAAGTATATTCGGGGGCGTATAGTCGCTCGGTAAAGGCAATATAGGACATACCTCCCACTACATTGATGAGTTTGTTCAAGCGAAAGGTAGCTCCCCAATAACCAGGGATATAGCTCTTCCGCTCCAAAGTCTGCTCGTGGGCATACTCATTGACAAAGGGGTAATGATGCCAACCTATGCCTCCGCCTACATTAAAATAAGCCCAATGGGTTAGCCTTAGAGATGCTCCGCCTACAAACTCGGTTTTGTTGGCTGGGAAATCTTCTCTGGCATATTGTTCCAATTTGGAAGCCCTTCTAAGGGAGGAACGAAAATTAAGAAAGGCACCTATGCGCTTATCACTCCCTCCTAATTCCCCTCGGATACCAAAGGGTGCAATGGTACCGCCCTCATAGCCCACTGAAAAGAACCGCCCCCAGTAGGCTGCACGCTCCGCACGCCGAACTTCCTTGTCCTGAGCTGTGTCCTGCTGCTGGGCAAAAGTAGGTAAGATGCTGAGTAGCAATAAAGTAAAAATGTATAGTTTCATCACGCTATTAATTTTATAGATAGTATCCACAAAAGTATAAAAAACTTTTGAAAAAAATCACAATACTTCAAAAATTAACACACCATCCGTTAGCTCATCTATTCATTTGCTTATTTGCTTATTAATTCCTATCTTTGCCCTCGAAAAATATCAAATCAAAAAATATGAGTTTCTTTAGACATCTTTTAAATCTGCACGATGGAGAGGAAAAAAAAGAAAAGGTAATAGAAGATATTATCAGTAATATTTCCTTCCGTGGAGCAAACTTATGGATTCTGGCTTGTGCCATTCTCATTGCCTCTATTGGATTGAATGTCAATTCTACAGCAGTAATTATCGGAGCCATGCTCATCTCTCCCCTTATGGGGCCTATTGTGGGCGCAGGATTTGCCTTGGCTACCTATGACTTCGATCTGCTTAAGAAGACCGGACGCAGCCTGCTGATAGCCACTTTTGTCAGCTTATTGGTATCCTTTATTTACTTCTATATCAGCCCGTTCAAGGACGCCCAATCAGAACTGCTGGCACGTACCTCCCCCACTATATATGATGTACTGATTGCCTTCTTTGGTGGTGTAGTGGGAGCTATCTCCCTTACCCGACAGGAGAAAGGAAACCCTATCCCAGGGGTGGCCATCGCTACCGCCCTTATGCCTCCCCTCTGTACCGCAGGCTTCGGCTTGGCAACAGGTAATTTAAGCTACTTCTTAGGAGCTTTCTATCTTTATAGCATCAACTGTTTCTTTATAGGAATAGCTACTTTCTTAATTATCAAATACTTAAAATATAAACCTAAAAATACAGGCAACGAAAAACTAAACAAACGTCTGCGCTACGTGATCACTTCATTGGTTATACTTATTGTTACCCCCAGCCTTTACTTGGCATATACCCTCTTCCAAGAAAAGCGTTTTCATGAGAATGTAGCCCACTATATCACTGCCGAATTTGAAAATAATGGTTATACAATCATCTACAAACGTATCCGCTACAATACTTCTCCTAAAACGATTGAATTGGCTTTCTTAGACAAAAAATTCAGCGAAGAGGAGGAAAAGAACCTACAAAACAACCTGAAAAACTTCAATATCTCCAATACAGAACTTATTATCCGTCAAAAAGAATCGGATATAAGTCAGGAAATACTCTCTGAAATCAACAAGAATAAGGCTTCACTCTCCAGCAAAGACGTAAAGATAAAGCAACTTACCGAGGAGTTAGAAAAGTACAAGATAGAGGATCCCGATTTTGCCAAGGAAGTGAAGATTCTGTTTCCTAATATCAAGGATTTCTCTTTTGGTCGCCTAAATAGCTTTGATTCTGATAGCCTTTCCACCACCACTCTCATGCTCTATACCCCTATCAGGGAACAAGTCAAGGGCAAGGAAGTGGATAAAGAGGTAGATATAGTACGTCTCCAACAGTGGCTTGCCCAAAAGTTTGCCGACAAGCATATCAAGATTATCAAGGAGTAAGCCCATCTATAGCCCTAAGGAGCGCCTCCACTTGGCTATCCTCCGTTGCCCATGAGGTGATGAGCCTAATGGCTGTATGCTCGGTATCTACCTTTTGCCATAAGTAGAAATCAAAATCGGCTGAAAGCTGTGCTATCTGTTCCTGAGTAAGAATAGGAAATAGCTGATTGGTACAAGTATCGGAGAGAAAGCCTATACCTTTGGCTACAAAGGACTCTTTGATACGCTTCATTTGAGTGTTAGCAACCCGTCCCAATTCCTCATAGAGGTTGTTCTGGAAAAGGGTAAGGAATTGTAACCCTAATAACCGTCCCTTAGCCAGCAAGGCTCCTTTCTGTTTGACATAGAAGCTAAAGTACTGTGCCAAAGCTGCTTGGTTGAACACTATCGCCTCCCCTAAGAGCGCACCACATTTGGTAGCTCCTATATAGAAGATATCGGTATAGCGAGCGAGGTCTTCCCAGCTGATGTCATTCCCTTCAGCACTAATTGCTTGAGCGAGGCGCGCTCCGTCCATATAGAGCAACAGCCCCAACTCCTGACAGCACTGCCAAATAGCCTTCAGCTCTGCCAAGCTATATAGCGTTCCTACTTCGGTAGCCTGAGTGATATATACCAAGCGGGGCTGTACCTCATGGGGTACATTGGTATAGCGCGAAGCATAGTCCCTGATATGCTCAGGGGAGAGTTTTCCATTGTCCGAAGGCGCCAAGTGGATCTTGTGCCCTACCGCTTCTATAGCACCTGTCTCATGGTCAGCGATATGTGCGCTTTGGCAGGCGATGATACTCTCATGAGGACGCAATACATGTCCCAAGGCCAGCAAGTTGGCTTGTGTTCCCCCACTGACAAAGAAAATCTCAGCCTGGGGATTTCCAATACGCTCCCTAATGAGCGCTTTGGCTTGTTCACTATAGTCATCAAGTCCATAACCAGGCTGTTGTTGCCTATTAGTCTGTAAGAGTGCTTCCAAAATAGCAGGGTGAGCACCCTCTGAATAGTCGTTTTTAAAAGAGATTTTCATATTTTTGGGTTATATTTTTTAATTGCTGCTTCCAAATAAGGAAATACCCTCTCGGTCATAGTGGTTATAAACCATTTGGGTGTTTTCATCATAATTGTCATATTACCACCTCTGGAGTACCAAAGACGTATTTTCTCTACCTGCTTCGGGTCTATTTCTCTGATAGTGAAAAAAGTAAGAAAATACAGCTTATCCTTGCATAGTATAAAAAAGGGAAAGTATTTTCTTAGCCAAGATAAGTTCTTCTGTACCTTGAGCAAATACTCAAAATCCTTATCACTCATCTCCTCCAAAAGCAGATGTTGCGCTTTAGCATTTCTCTTCACTACAGCGCTTAGTAAGTAATAGCCCCAAAAGAGAAATATAATAGGAGACAATGCCCAAGAAGCTACCTGCATAAGCATCCAACCTTTCAGAATATCTAAGGCAATAAGATAACCAAGAGGAATTATAAATATAAGGGCAAAGAAAATGGCAAGACCATTACAGATATAGCGCTTATACTTCTCTACTTTCTCCAAATAGCGCTTACGCTCATCACTTATTGCATGATAAGGTATATAACGGGCTACACGCTGTTCAAAGTCATTCTTGCGAAAGGCTACAAAGTAGAGCAAGGCTCCCATTAGCGCATAGTGGAAAGCACTTATCAAAAAGAAAATATCTATATCCATGATATTTTAGCTATTAATATTTTTTGTATCTTTGCTAGACTTTAGTATCCTTACCTTGTATTAAGACAGCACATACTTTTTAATCTTCATATCCTATGAAATTTCTCCTATTCCTCATATCATTATTACCTTTATCTGTCAAGGCACAACTATTTGAACCTTTGGACAAATTGGGATCACGTGTCGCCTATACTCATACCAATGGCAACCGCAATTTTATTTTTTGGGGTATTTCACTCAATAGTATTGACGTAGATCCCAGCGGTCTGGCGGCTATTGGGGCTAAGATATATGCAGGTTCCCAAATAGGAAAACCCAACCACTGGCAACTACTGCCTGAAATAGGAGCTGATGCTTTCTTTATCTTACCGATAGGCGCCGGTGTCTCCGTAAATACAGAGGCCGTAACACCCCGTATAGGTCTTTCATTGGTCAATGCCTTTGAATTTTATTGGGGGTATTCCTTCCCCTTCAAGGAAGGAACTAACTTCAAAGGAAGTACTTTTTCATTTATTATCAACATATACGAGTTCTAATAACAAAGGCATCTCACACATAGCCCTCTTATATTCTTGAGTATCAAAGTTCCCTAAAGTAGTAGCATTGCTTATAGCAGTTTTTAGATGAGGTTTTAGTTGCTTGTAAATGTCATTATTATTTTTCTTAAAGAACTTTTCTGTTTTCTCATAGCCTTTCAGGTGCTGGCTGACTTCCTTCTCAGCATCAGCACAGGCTGTAAATACTTTAGTAGTCTTTCTAAAATGCAATAAAAACCAATATTCCAAACAAGGATTATTCACTATCACTACTACCTTTTGATTTTTTGAAAGACTCTTGTAATATTCTAAAAACTTTTGGAGTGATGAGGGATTGCTCTTCTTCTCTCGTTCTTCTTTTAGTAGTACATCAAAATCAACTATCCAAAAAACTTTGTCATATTCCTCCTCTGAGAGTGTTGTAACTAGTTCGTATTGTTGGTCAATATTCTTTTTCTGTAGAATTTTAGGTGTTATGTCAAAAAGGATATTGGGTTCATTCTGCTTGATCATCTGCAAATACCAATATTCCGTTTGACCATCTACCACCACCGCAAAGGCTTGTTTGGTGAGTTTGTTTCTTCCTCTTCTCATGGTTCTACATCAATAAAAGTATCAGACAAACGAGGCACCCCACTGAATTTTCCTATCTTATAGGCATTCAGTATATTCTTTATAGTGGAAGTATCAAAATCAGCTAAGGAATAAAGTTCAGTAGCACAATCTTTGCTTTTGTCAGTAAACCATATCACATCATCTCTAAAAATATCCCTATCAGCCAAAAGCTCACGGTTGTGAGTGGTAGCAATCAGCTGCGACTGCTTAGCATTCTGTAAGAATGAAAGCAAGAAATGGGTATAAAGGTCGGGGTGCAGGGAACTTTCCAACTCATCTATCGGGAACACTGTAGGGCTTTTGATAAGGAGTGCCAACAGTCCTGCAAATCCATAAAAACGCTTAGTTCCTTCAGATTCTTTATCCATTGGTAATTTATAAGAAATATTATTAACCATATGTTCTGAAAAAAGGTTTATGCGATTTATTCCCTTTATAGGATCTTTTCTTCGCTCAATAATAATATCTGAAATATTAAAATCAGCCTTCTTTAATATTTCCAAAACTTCTTCTTTGGCTATTTCTTTTTCATCTATCTTATCTGTTACATAACGACCTAATAGTGTTCGAGGTGCTATGATAGGTTTTAAATAATTCCTAAACCAATCAACTACTTGTTTAAACGTTTCAAGATTAACATTTGTCTTCAGAAAACCTCCCAATACAGTATTGTTCCACAAAGTATTGAGTTCTAATACTTGTTGAGCATTTTTATCAAGTGTTATCCGATCTCCAAAGCTGATTTTAGTGAGTTGTTCCTCTATATCAGTAGTACGGCTGTATACCAATATTTTCTCAAAAATATCTATATACAAGGCTTCCGAAATGACTGCTTGGCGCATAAAAGCCACTTCATAGTGATAGCAGCCCCCCTCGTATACAAACTCTATAGTCAGTTCAGTAGGTTGCTTAGGTGTGTTAGCATCAAAAAGATAAGGTGAAAAATCCAGTATATCCGTCTTTTTCTCTTTAGGATTCACTACCAAATCCCTTAAGAAATCAAGGGCTTTAAGTATTGTTGTTTTCCCTGAAGCATTGGCTCCATAGATAAGTGCTAACTTCAAGAGTCGTTTCCCTGCTGTATGCACCACATAAGTATCTTCCAAATGTTCAGAAGTATCAGCTTCAAACGACAATGTCTGTTTGCCCTTTATGGAACCAAAGTTTTGTATGCTAAAATTTACAATCATCTCAATAAAGTCATTAAAAAATCTCCGCTAAATTTATCTGTAAGTCTGGGAATTTCACAGGTGAGATGGTTTCATCTGCAAAGCGTGGCCTAAGCCCTATATAGGTATCTCCTTGTAAGACAAAGATATCTACTTCCTTATGGTCAGGGCGTACAACCCAGTACTCTCCTACTTTTGCCTCCTCATAGATACTTAATTTCTTACTTAGCTCCTTCTCTACATTGCTCGGTGAGACAATCTCTACAACCCAATCAGGTGCTCCATAACAGCGCTTACCATCGGCCAATTTCTTTGGGTCACATACCACACATAAGTCAGGCTGTAGCACTGTATTCTCCTTCCCATCAGGTGCAGGAAGCACCACATCAAAGGGAGCTGCGAAAAGCTCACAAGGCTTCCCTTCAAGGTAATTGCCTATAGTAAGCATTAATTTCCTTGATATTCGTTGGTGATCAATAGAAGGTTCTGCCATCTTAAAGAGTTTTCCCTTTAAGAGTTCTACGCGTTCTTCAAACTTCCATAGCAGATATTCTGCATAAGTATATAGCCCATTGATAGGGTCTAACTGATTGATGTCGGTTACCATAATAGTTTTAAGTTTTAAGTTGCTAAATATTTATCCCTCAAACGTTATACTTTAGATATTTTTACCCGTTTTATTTGAGTTCATAATAAGTACCTACACTTGCTCCAAGTTGTTTAAGTGGTTAGCCCTCAATTTCTAATCACTGATAACTAACCTCTAACTCACTACATTGATAATTCTATTCGGAACTACGATGACCTTTTTAGGGGCTTTGCCTTGTAGTTGTTCTGCGGTCTGAGGATCAGCGAGGATAGCCTTTTCTATCTCGGCAGCAGGCATATCGGTAGGGAAGGCACGCTTGAAGCGTACTTTGCCATTGAACGATACAGGGTATTCCTTGCTATCTTCCTGCAAATATTGGTCATCATGAGTAGGATAAGGTGCATAAGTGATACTCTGGGTATGCCCCATGTGCTTCCAAAGTTCTTCCGCTATATGAGGGGCAAAAGGCGCTATCAGTATGGCCACAGGTTCCAAAATAGCCTTGTGGTGACACTTGAGGGCAGATAGTTCATTGACACATATCATAAACTGACTCACAGAGGTATTGAATGAGAAGCTCTGTATATCCTCATTGACCTTCTTAATGGTCTTATGGAGCGCTTTGAGCATCTCAGCCGTTGGGGCCTCGTCGGTCACTTGCCAGCCACTCTCTGAGAAATACAAGCGCCATAGCTTGCGCAAGAAATTGTATGTACCTGAAATCCCTGCGGTGTTCCAAGGTTTAGCTTGTTCCAAGGGACCTAAGAACATTTCATAGAGGCGCAAAGTGTCTGCTCCATATTGCTCACAAATATCATCGGGATTGACCACATTGTATTTGGATTTGGACATCTTTTCTACTTCACGCCCTGTGATATATACTCCCCTTCCTTCGGAGGGGGTTGGGGGGAGGATTGTCCCGTCCTCTAAGACAAACTCTGCATTGGCAAACTCTTTCCTCCATTGTTTGAATTTCTCAATATCCAACTCATCGGAAGTGTCTTTCAAAAGAGAAATATCCACATGAATGGGTTGCACTTTCTGATCCTTTACTTGGTTTTTAGATACAAAGGTATTGGTACCTTCCAAGCGATAAACAAAGGCACTCATTCCCAATATCATACCCTGATTAATCAGTTTTTTGAAAGGCTCTTCGGTAGGGGCAAAGCCTCTATCCTTAAGGAACTTATTCCAAAAGCGCGAGTACAAAAGGTGCCCTGTGGCATGTTCGCTACCCCCTACATAGAGATCTACATTTTGCCAATAGTCGGTTACAGCTTTGGTAGGAAAGTCCGCACGCCCCTCTTTCTCCATCATATACTCCAACCAATACCATGAAGAGCCTGCCCAACCTGGCATGGTATTAAGCTCCAAGGGGAATACACTCTTATGGTCTATCAGCTCATTGCTCACTATCTTATGATTTACCGTGTCCCATGCCCAAGTGGTGGCATTGCCCAAGGGTGGATTTCCCTCTTCGGTAGGGAGGTACTTCTCTACTTCTGGCAAAAGGATAGGCAGATACTGCTGCTCAATCACCTGTGGCAAACCATCTTGGTAATAGATAGGGAAAGGTTCGCCCCAATAGCGCTGACGAGAGAAAACCGCATCACGCAAGCGGTAGTTTACCTTGGCCTTGCCGGCTCCCTTGGCTTCTAAGGCTGCTAAGACTTTAGGAAAAGCCTCCTTGAAGCTGGTACAACCGTTCAAGAAATCAGAGTTTTGGTAGGTCATACCCTCCTTGTCAGTAAAGGCGTTTTCTGATATATCTTTGTCAAAAATATTGATCATATCGGGCATACCCTTTGCTCCCTTAAAGTGTTGGGCAAAGACATGATCGCGCTCGTCCCCTGCAGGTACAGCCATCACGGCTCCTGTACCATAGCTGGCCAGTACATAGTCTCCTATCCAAATAGGCACCCTCTTCCCTGTGAGTGGGTGCACCGCATAAGCACCTGTGAAGGCGCCCGATACGGTCTTGGTATCGGCCATACGATCACGCTCGGAGCGCTTAGCAGTATCGGCTATATAAGCTTCCACTTCCGCGCGTTGCTCCTCGGTGGTGATCTCAAGCACTAAGGGGTGCTCAGGGGCAAGCGTAAGGTAAGTAACTCCAAAGAGAGTGTCGGGGCGTGTGGTGAAAACGGTGATTTTATGATTGCCTTCGACAACTACAAAATCAATACTTGCCCCTACCGACTTTCCTATCCAGTTGCGCTGGCTTTCCTTGATGCTCTCACTCCAGTCTATGGTGTCTAATCCCTGCAAGAGGCGGTCAGCATAGGCGGTGATACGCATGCTCCACTGGGTCATCTTCTTGCGAATCACAGGGTGGCCTCCACGCTCGGAGACCCCATTGACTACCTCGTCATTGGCCAAGACGGTACCCAAGGCAGGACACCAATTTACTTCTGTTTCAGCCAAGTAAGTCAAGCGGTACTTGAGTAAAATACGCTGCTTCTCGGCCTCAGAAAAGCCTTTCCACTGCTCGGCGGTAAAGGTTGGGGTATCGTCGTCACAAGGAGCATCAACACCTGCATTACCACCTTTCTCAAAAAGGGCAACGAGGGTCTCTATAGGCTCAGCCTTGTCAGTAGCACGGTTATACCACGAATTGAAAAGTTGAATAAATATCCACTGGGTATGGCGGTAGTAGGCAGGATCGGAGGTCTTTACCTCACGACTCCAGTCAAAGGAAAAGCCTAACTTGTCCAACTGCTCCCTATAGCGAGCAATGTTCTGTGCCGTGGTCAGGGCAGGGTGTTGCCCTGTCTGGATCGCATACTGCTCGGCAGGTAGGCCAAAACTGTCATACCCTTGGGGGTGCAATACATTGAACCCTTGGTGGCGCTTGTAGCGTGCCACAATATCGCTGGCTATATAACCCAGCGGGTGCCCTACGTGTAAGCCCGCACCTGAGGGGTAAGGGAACATATCAAGTACATAGTACTTAGGTTTGCTAAAGTCATTTACTGACTTATAAGTTTGGTGCTCTGCCCAATAAGCCTGCCAATAGGCTTCTATTTCTTTATGGTTATAGGTCATAGGTGTTAGATATTAAGTGTTAGGTATTAGGATACAAAGATAGTGATAATTTATTAATTGAGGTGTCAAGTTAAGGGCATACCAACTGAGATTGGAAAATAGGTTTTCTTTCAATCAATCTTTTCATTAATTTGTTAAAGATAGTATCTTTATTTTGTGAGCGATTGATTCTA
>ERZ772973.97-NODE-97-length-58711-cov-26.9737_pt1 | contig 58711 bp, 57 predicted proteins | sample MGYA00580672_ERZ772973 | MGnify/ENA primary metagenome ERZ772973 (study PRJEB29015, sample SAMEA2737938) | human oral metagenome | biome: human oral; feature: human-associated habitat; material: dental | place: China | collected 2152 ...
CAGCTGACTCGCATACGTTTGAGCCAGATTTAGATCACTTTTTACTGTTGACATGACTTTTCTATCCTTTTTCTCAATCCCTAGTGTTAGGTTTACTTCATTTAGCTATATAGGCCTATTATACCATGTTTTGAATACAAGCCCTAATTTATACTATATTTTGATAATAAAATAATCTTATAGTGAAAAAGCTACCCATTTAGAGTAGCTTTATTATCAAGATCTGCTCAATTGAACACGGCCTAAGCACTTGGCAAAAACAAAAAGCCCTCTGAAATCAGAGAGCCAATTTGAGCTCGGGCTAAAATCCTAGTGAAAAAGATGAAACTCCTTGTGTTCATCGAACACTGTGTCGTTTCCCTATTTTCATACGGATTTTTAACGCCCTTAGCATCATGATTCTTGCTGGATAAAACGTTTATAGACTAGGCGACGAGGCGAAGATTGTACTAATGGTACATCGAGCCGAAGCCAACGAAGTATAGAAACGTTTTAGACGCAAGATTAGCGACGAAGTCCTAGAGAGTTGATTAACTCACGGTAACGGTTAACGTCGTTTTTACGCAAGTATGCAAGCAAGTTACGACGGCGACCGATTTTCTTCATCAAACCACGGTAAGTAGCGTGGTCTTTTTTGTGTTGTTTGATGTGGTCGTTAAGGTGGTTGATTTCCCAAGTAAGGACAGCAACTTGAACCTCTACTGAACCTGTATCACCTTCGTGACGTGCATATTGTGCGATGATTTCATTTTTTTTCTCTTTTGAGATTGCCATGATATTTCTCCTTTTTATTTGGCTTCATCCGAGTGACAGGTTGGCATGCCTGTAACCAAGAAGAAGTTATTTGTCTTTACGACAGTTCTTATTCTACCAAGAAGAAGAGACTTTGTCAACTGATTTACTGTTTAAAACCGTGAATTACTCTACTGATTTCAGGGCTTCGAGCATATCCACCTTTCTCAAGCGGTGGTTGACAAAGAGGCCCAGTATGGCTAAGATTACAGTCACTGCGACGATTGGAAGATCATATACTTCCCAGCTTACTCGTGGATAAAAAAGTATGGTGGCAGGTGAAATCATTTGAATCAAAAATTGATGTAAATAGTAGCCAGCTACCAAACCGAGAGCAATCCCAACAAGGGACAGCACCATGGTCTCGCGGTAGATATAAAGGGTCACTTCTTTATTATGAAAACCGAGAACCTTGATAGTGGAAAGTTCACGGATACGTTCTGCCACATTGATATTGGTGAGATTGTAAAGAATGACAATAGCTAGCAAGACGGAAACAAGGACGAGGATTGCCATGGTTTTATTGAGCGAACTAGCCACGGATTCAAAGAGATGGATGGCTGTTGCATTTTGGACCACCCCAGAAACAGCTGCTTTTTTCATAAAGGCAGCAGCTTCTTTCTCAGTATTGGATGGTGTTGGCTCTTTTAATTTTACTAGGTAAGTATTCTCTTTCGGACTGGTACCGTACACTTGTTCGTAAGTCGCTCGGTTGAGATAAACAAAGTGTCCAACATAGTTTTCAGAAATCGCCGCGACCTTGATTTCTTTCACATCAAGCTCTAGCTTGTCTCCAACCCTAACACCTGCTAGTTGAGCTAGTTTTTGACTCACGACAGCTCCATCAGTGATCTCCACCTCTTGCCCATTTTCCTGTAATGCGATAAAGGGCTTGAAGTCTTCTCTGCTTGTGACCATTATGGTGATGGTCTGAAGTCCTGCTTTTCCTTTGAAATCTTTTTCAATGGATTTAGAGTAAATCTTTTGGTAAGCATGGATAGGCTCAGCTTCCAAGGCACTTTCTAGATCTGCTTTTTCTTGCTCCGTTACACTACTCTTTTCCGCTACAATCATCTGGTATTGCTGGATTTGTTCAAATTGACGCTCCACAACTCCTCCCACAGAAGACTGAATGCCAAGACCTGCAAATAGGAGAGCAACCGAACCCGCAACTCCAAAAATGGTCATCAACATTCGTTGCTTATAACGGAAAATATTTCGCGCCGTAACCTTATGAGTGAAGCTCAAACGGCTCCAAATAAATGTCAGCCTCTCCAGTAAAATCTTTGATCCTTTAACGGGAGGTTTGGGAACCAAGAGTTGGGCTGCTTCATCGTGTAATTCCCTCCGCGCTACCAGATAAGCCGGCAAGACGCTGGATACCCAACTCAAGGCTAGGGCAAGGAGGCTATAAGACCAATAAAAATACTCTTGGCTTTTCCCAATGACCATTCCAGCTGTTATAACATCCGAAATCACGCCTGCAAGGAGATAATGTCCTAGAAGTGTTCCTAAAACGGTTCCCACAGTTCCTGCAAGAAAACCATAGAGAACAAACTTGGCAACAATATCTCGGTTACGGTAACCTAGGGCCTTGAAAATACCAGCATTGGTACGCTCTTCATCTACAAAGCGAGTCATAGTTGTGAAGGTCACCATTGCAGCGACCATATAAAGTACCACGGGGAAGATATTCCCGACAGAACGGATACTTGCTGAAGCGTTACTGTACATGAGATAGCCTTGACCACCTGGCATGGTTTGGCGGTTGTATACATGGTAAGTCGGCTCTACCAGTTCATCAAGCTCTTTCTGACGTTGTTCAAACTTCTCTTTTTCCTTAGTTAGAGAACTCTCTGCCTGAGCCAGTTTTTCTTTTTCTGTAGCCAATTCTTCCTTAGCCTTTGTCAATTGCTCCTTGGCTTGACTCTTTTGCGGTTCTGGTAAAGTGGTCACTTGTTCTTCTTGAGTTTTCAATCGACTTTCAGCCTGCTCTAACCGACTCTTGCCTTTTTGAAGGTTCCTTTCAGCTGTTTGGAGCTGTTCTTTTCCACCTTCCAAGTTCTTTTGCCCATTTGCTTTGATGCTGGCCAATCGTTTTTGACCATTATCAGCCAATAAGTCTTGCAAGTCTTTCTGATGTTGATCTTGTTTCATCCCATAGTCTGATGAAAAAGCATCCAGATTTTTTAAATCATCATAGCGCACACGCGCAATACTGTACACTTCTGTATCAAACTGACTGGCTAATATCACCCCATAACCAGCCAAGCTTCCATTTCCACTACTAGCCCCTCCCAAGTCTTTTTGAGAAAGCATCTCACCCGACTGAACAAATCCAGTAATGGTGAAAGATTGGGATTTTATGACGGTCTTCCCTTCTTCTTTCTTGCTAAAGGTGATAGTCTGTCCAATCTGATATCGGTCTTTCCAGAAATCAGCCAAGGCAATTTCCCCATCAGTCTCTGGAAGTCGCCCTTCTGTCACTTGGAAGGTTGAAATGCCTTCTGGCTTGGAATAAAGTCGAACTGCCTCTTCACCTTTTTCAACTGTTAGATCCTCCATATAGCCAAACTCAACACTTGCTCCTTGAAGGGTCTTTAGTTCCTCCTGATCTTCTTTGTCCAAGCCATAATCAGCTATCACTGCCAGATCCAAAGTATTGGCTTTACGGAGATAATCCTCAGCCGTGCGTTCCATATTTGGGCTAGTCACTTTGAGTCCTACTAGGGCTAAAGAACCCAGCATCATCAAGGTCAGGATAGAAGCAAAGCGTCCCTTGGAAGCAATCACCGACTGGAGCAAGTCTTTTCGGTATGTTTTTTTCATGCTAATACTCCAATGTATCAATATCCTGTGGATGCTCATTGATTGTTACGCTCTTAACCGTGGCATCACGCATGTGAATCACCCGATCTGCGATAGGAGCTAACGCGCTATTATGGGTCACGATAATCACTGTTGCCCCCTTTTGACGAGACATGTCTTGGAGAATCTTCAAGACTTGCTTCCCCGTCTGGTAATCCAAGGCACCTGTTGGCTCATCACAGAGAAGGATTTTAGGATTTTTGGCTACTGCGCGTGCGATGGAAACTCGTTGTTGCTCCCCTCCAGAAAGCTGGGCTGGAAAGTTATTGAGACGATGATCTAGTCCCACATCTTTGAGCACCTCCTCTGGATCCAAGGCATCCGCTACAATTTCTGAGGCCAACTCCACGTTTTCCTTGGCTGTCAGATTGGAGACTAGATTGTAAAACTGAAAAACAAAGCCCACATCATCTCGACGATAGTTTGTTCGTTGGTGGGAATTGTAGTCGGCGATATTGGCACCATCAATCCAAATCTCCCCCTCATCATTGGTATCCATACCTCCTAGGAGATTGAGAACCGTTGACTTTCCAGCCCCAGACGCACCAAGGATAATAACCAGCTCCCCCTTTCCAATTTCAAAATTCACATCACGATTAGCCACAATCTCCGTGTCACCGACCTGATAGCGCTTGTAGCTGTGTTTCATTTCAATGTAAGCCATCGTCTTTCTCTCTTTCTTACAATTAAGTGATTCTTTACTATCATTATAACGCTTTTTCAACTAGTTGGAAACTAGAAGCAAAAACAAAAAAGCCTAGGAATCCTAGGCTTCTGTTTATTGATTATTTTCCAAGGTAGTATTCAGAAACTACGTTCAATTTTTCGTCAAATTCGAATACCAATGGTGGGAAGTTAGGGATTTCCACGTCCATGATTTCGTCATCTGACAAGCGTTTGATGTGTTTTACAAGGGCACGGATTGAGTTACCGTGAGCTCCTACGAATACGTTTTTACCATCTTTAAGTGCTGGAGCGATTTTGTCTTCCCAGAATGGAAGGGCACGTTCCAAAGTCACTTTCAAGTTTTCAGCATCTGGGATAACTGAGTCGTCAAGTGAAGCGTAACGACGGTCAGTGTGAGCTGAGTGCTCATCATCACGATCCATAAATCAAATTTCAGATTCTAGATTAATTTACTGTCTAACCCCAGAAAGCATCTTCTACTGCTTGATCTGATGAAAAGAGCCAAACTTCCTTGATTTTTCCTTCTTCCATGCGGAAAAGATCAATACCGTTCATGTTGAGTTCCTCGCCGTCTGGGCGAGTTCCGACAAAGGTCACATTGGCTGCTACAAGGTCAATATTTTCAGACACCCAGTTAGTCAATACTTTGAAGGTACCGTTTGTTTTTTCTGAAAATTGAGCCAAGTGTGCTCCAAGTGCTTCTTTTCCAACAACTGTACCGGAATTACTATGCTGACCTGGCTGGTGCCAGATGATATCATCTGCCATAGTCTCAAAAACAGCTGGAAAATCACCTGTTATAAGACCATTGTTATATGCATTAAAAATTTCTAAATTTACTGACATGAGTTACTCCTCGTTTCTTTTATTTATGATATAATTTTATCACTTACTAAAAAAAAGACAAGTAGGCACTTTATTGTTATCTAGTATCAAATACGATACTATTATTGTCAAATAAGAGAATAATTTTAAAAAATTTGGAGGAATTATGGTAACCAAAGTCAGTGAATACGGAATTTGTCCTTTTGCCACGACACAGCGTGTACTAACAGGCAAATGGGCTCTAGTCATCATCTATCAACTCAGTACGGGAACTAAGCGGTTTAATGAACTACAACGGCTGATTCCTGGCATTACCCAAACCATTCTAACACGACACCTCAGACAGCTCGAAAAGGATAAAATCGTGGAGCGTAAAGTCTATGCTGAAGTTCCCCCACGGGTCGAATACAGTCTAACTGAAATGGGTAGAAAATTTCAAGGTGTCCTAGACGCCATTGAAAGTTGGGGACTGGAGTATATCGAAATTCTAAACTAATTATCTCCTCGGTTCATCTCACCTTACAAAGTGAGACGAACCAAGAATCACTTCTCAAAAAAAGGCGGAATAAATCCCGCCTTTTATCTTTTATAATTATTTTCCAAGGTAGTATTCAGCAACTACGTTCAATTTTTCATCAAATTCGAATACCAATGGTGGGAAGTTAGGGATTTCCACGTCCATGATTTCGTCATCTGACAAGCGTTTGATGTGTTTTACAAGGGCACGGATTGAGTTACCGTGAGCTCCTACGAATACGTTTTTACCATCTTTAAGTGCTGGAGCGATTTTGTCTTCCCAGAATGGAAGGGCACGTTCCAAAGTCACTTTCAAGTTTTCAGCATCTGGAATGACTGAGTCGTCAAGTGAAGCGTAACGACGGTCAGTGTGTGCTGAGTGCTCATCATCGCGATCCATATTTGGAGGCAATACATCGTATGAACGACGCCAGATGTGAACTTGCTCATCACCAAATTGTTCAGCAGCTTCAGCCTTGTTTTTACCAGTCAAACCACCGTAGTGACGTTCGTTCAAGCGCCATGATTTTTCAACTGGAACCCAGAGTTGATCAGCAGCTTCAAGAGCCAAATTTGTTGTTTTAATCGCACGTTTCAATACTGAAGTGTAAGCTTGGTCAAATTCGATACCAGCTTCTTTGATCAATTTACCAGCGTCAATCGCTTGTTGTGTTCCTTTTTCAGACAAATCAACATCAGCCCAACCAGTGAAGAGGTTAGCTTTGTTCCATTCAGACTCACCATGGCGAGCAAAAACCAATTTTACCATTAGATGGATTCTCCTTTAATTTTTCGAGGTTGCCCTCGTTTATCTATTCTATTTTACACAATTTTTCACAAAAAAGCTAGTTAAAATCAACGAAAAAGAGAAGGGCTCTCTGACTCTTCCCCCTAAAATATCTCTTATCCTTCAATTTTGAACTGTTTCAAACTTGACAGGTACAAAGCTCCTCCGATGACAAGGACGATTCCACCAATCCATCCAAGCAAAGGAATCAAGCCAACTACAGATCCAACAATAAATAGAATGGATGGCGCTAATGAAATACGATTATCGTCCTTATAATAGACAAGCGAGAGGATTCCAAGAATAAGGGTTGCAATTTTCACTAAAGAAAACACAATGAAAATAACGCCTAATACAAATCCTACAACATCTTCATCTCGAGAAATAGTTATAAGAACAAGCATAAAAATAGGTGATAAAGCTAAAAAAGCTCCTGCAATAACACCAATAAAGCCATCTACTTGCGCTAGTGTTTTTGTCTTCATAAATATCTCCTTTTATGTTAATAAGGTATATTATACCATATTTTTACCAAAGTTTTTTATTTTTCAAAAAAATACAGGAGAACCTCCTGTATTTTTGGTAAATTATTTCGCTTCAAATCCTTCGGCAACTGCATCCGCAAAGTTTTCTTCTACGATGCTTGCACAGTGGTCACAGATAACTGCGTGGTAACTGCGTTCTGCCGTTGTTGGATCGATACGACGGCAACGGTCACAAACCTCACCAGCCGCACGGTCAACTGTGAAAGCCACATCCTCAAAGTTAACTGCACTCTCTGGAGCTGCACCTTCTGCGATGGTTAATTCTGACACGATCAAAAGTTGGGCTACATTGCTGTTTACTGCTTCGAGCAAAGTTTTCACCACTTCATTTGGATAGACCGTCAAATGTGCTTCGAGTGATTTACCGATTACTTTTGCATTACGAGCTTCTTCTAAGGCTTTTTGAGCTTGTCCACGGAAGTCCATGAAGGCAGCCCATGTATCCAAGATTTCTTCTTGGTTCGCAAAAGTTTCCGCTTCTGGTAATTCTGACAATTGAACGAAGTCTTCAGCTTCAAACTCAAGATATGACCAGATTTCTTCCGCAGTGTGAGGAAGGATTGGTGTCAAGAGTTTCGTGATTTTCACAAGGATGTCATAAAAGACAGTCTGCATTTGACGGCGTTCCAGTGATTTAGCACCCTCGATGTAGACAACATCTTTGGCGAAGTCAAGGTAGAAGGCTGACAAGTCAACGTTGATAAAGTTCACCAAGGCCTTGTAGATTGTCAAGAATTCAAAGTCCGCATAAGCATCACGAATAGTCTTGACAAGTTGGTTAAAGCGGATGGTCATATACTTATCAACAGATCGAAGTTCTTCATAAGCTACAGCATCCACAGCTGGGTTAAAGTCAGAGGTGTTGGCAATCAAGAAACGAAGAGTGTTACGAATCTTACGGTAAGTTTCAGAAACTTGGCTCAAGATATCCATAGAGATACGCACGTCGTTGCTTGAGTCTACACTTGTTACCCAGAGACGCAAGATTTCCGCACCAAATTGTTTTTCAACATCGCTTGGAGCAATGGTATTTCCAAGAGATTTAGACATCTTTTCACCCTTACCATCCAAAGCAAAACCTTGTGACAAGATTTGTTTGTAAGGAGCCACGCCATGGTTTGCAACTGATGTGATAAGGGATGAGTTGAACCAACCACGGTACTGGTCAGAACCTTCTAGGTAAAGATCTGCTGGGTATTTGAGTTCTGGACGGTTTACCACTACTCCATTCCATGATGAACCTGAGTCAAACCAAACGTCCATGATGTCTGTTTCTTTCTTGAACTCACCATTTGGTGAACCTGGATGGGTAAATCCTTCTGGCAAGAGATCCTTGGCATCACGTTCCCACCAGATGATAGAGCCGCGCTCTTCAAAGAGTTGAGCCACATGCTCGATAGTTTCAGCTGTCATAATTGGTGTTCCGTCTTCAGCGTAGAAGATAGGAAGAGGAACTCCCCAAGCACGTTGACGAGAGATAACCCAGTCACCACGGTCACGGATCATGTTGTAAAGACGCACTTTACCCCATTCTGAATGGAACTTCACTTTTTCAATTTCGTCCAAGATTTCTTGGCGGAATTTTGATACAGAAGCAAACCATTGTGGCACTGCACGCCAGATGATTGGTTTCTTGGTACGCCAGTCAAATGGATATGAGTGAGAGATTTCTTCTTGAGCAAGGAGAAGATCGCCCAGTTTTTCGATAACAGTTGGAACTACCTTGTCATAGAATTGACCCGCAAAATCAGGACCAGCATTTTCCATCATGATCCCGCGTTCATCAACCGTTACAGCAACTTCAAGACCGTTGGCAACACCGACATTGTAGTCGTCCTCACCAAAACCAGGGGCTGTATGGACGATACCAGTACCTGAGTCAGTCGTAACGTGGTCACCAAGGATTACCAGCTCATCTATAGCTGTAACCCACGGGTGCTTTGTCACAATGTGGTTCAATTCTTGTCCACGGTAAGTCGCCAAGACTTGAACATCAGCCCAGCCAAATTTCTCAGACAAACTAGTCAACAATTCTGCAGCAACTACAAACTTACGAGCTTCACCAGCAGGTTGTACCAATACATAATCAATATCCGCTCCAACTGTCAAACCACGAGAAGCAGTGATGGTGAATGGAGTTGTTGTCCAAACAACGATGTAGGTATCTGTATCTAGCACACCTTTTCCGTCTTTGACGCGGTTAGCATAGTAAAGGGAAGTTGAAAGTAAGTCATGATATTCAATTTCCGCTTCTGCAAGGGCTGACTCAGATGACCATGACCAGTAAACTGGCTTGGCACCACGGTAGATATAGCCTTTCTTAGCCATTTCACCAAAGACACGGATTTGAGCCGCTTCATAGTCTGGAGTCAAGGTCACATAAGGATTTTCCCAGTCACCAGAAACACCTAAACGTTTAAAGTCTTCCCGTTGCTTATCTACTTGAGAAAGAGCATAGTCACGGCAAAGTTTCAAGTACTCAACCAAGTCCATTTCTTTGCGTTTGACACCTTGTTTCGCCAAAACTTGTTCGATTGGCAGACCATGTGTATCCCAACCTGGAATATAAGGCGCATAAAAACCTGACATAGACTTAGAACGAACAATAATATCTTTGGAAATCTTGTTCATGGCATGTCCAACATGGATATTTCCATTTGCATATGGAGGTCCATCATGCAAGGTGAAATGTGGTTTCCCTTGGTTCAATTCTTGACGACGTTGGTAAAGTTTTGCTTCGTCCCACTCTTTTTGCCATAGTGGCTCTTTAGTAGGAAGTCCAGCACGCATAGGAAAGTCTGTTTTTCCTAGATTGAGAGTTTCTTTAAGTTTCATTGTTACTCCTTTAATTTAAATTGACAAAATAAAAACCACGACTCGCTAAAAAGGACGAAAATCGTGGTACCACCTTTGTTCGAAAAAAGACCTAGTCTCTTTTCCTCTTTTCCCGTAACGTGGGAAACGTCAAATCTTACTTTCTTCAGATTTGATACAGAGAGAGGATAATCTAACCACTAGGGATTGCAGGACTCACACCATCTCCCGCTCGCTGAAAATATAGTTGGTTAGATCTTGTTCTCACATTTTAAACTTATAAAATCGAAATAGATTCTTTTTTTGATTTTTTTTCTTTAGAATTTGACTTGGCTTCAACAATTGCCTCTATAGAGTCTTCTATAGAAGATGTGCTAACATCCACATCTCCTTTTTGTTCTTCCTCTAATCCAGCTAATTCTTTACTGCTCGCTTCAATACGTGCCTGCAATTCCGCCATTTCCTCAGGAGAAAATTGACGTGTCACATCAATTGGGTCTTCTTCAGGTTGAGAAGGAAGCTTTTCGCCTAAAACTTCGCTCACAACTTCTTTGAAAGCTTCATCACTTGTTTGAAGGTAAGTTGCCGTAGGCTTCAAAATATCTTCCCAATCCGGTGATTCAACAATTGCCAACTGACTTTCAATTGTTGATTTGAGACGTTGATGGAAGACACGACTCTTGTTTTTCAATTCTTCTGTCTCTACAGCTACTTTTTTAGCATTATCTGCTGCTTGGCGTAAAATTTCATTAGCTCTATACTTAGCCTCATCTAAAAGACGCTCTGCATCTTGTTCAGCTTGTTTAATAATATTATTTGAACGTTCCTGAGCTGCCTGTTTTACCCTTTCAGCTGTATCTTGAGCAATCAAAACAGATTGACTCAAAGAATTTTTCATCTCATCAAAGTAAGATAAGCGTTCTTCTAAACTTTTAATCTGTCTTTCCTTATCATGATTGCTACGAACTAACTCCTCATAATCACGTACAACAATATCAAGGAATTCATTAACTTCTTCTGGATCTAAACCTCTAAATTTTGTACCAAAGGTTTTATCTTTAATTTCTAACGATGTAATTGGCATACTGTTCCTCACTTACTTAATAATATTTGGATAGTCAGTTTAATCTTATCCCTTTTTGTCTGGCCATTATTCTTGATAACTTTCAGACGACCAAACTTTCTCACACTGATCAAATCCCCAACTGCAACCTGATAATCACTTTTTTCAACCAGATGATAATTTACCTGTACAGATTTTTTTTCTATAAGCTGACTAGCTTGCTTTCTAGATAATTTCAAAGCACTTGATAAGAGGGCATCCAGTCGAAAACTTGAAATCAGAATCTCTTGTTCTTTATAATTGATTTCAGAATTTATTCTATCGAAGAGAGGACTCTCCTCCAGCGATACAGGAAGTCTGCCAATCTTTTTTATCCCATCCTGAAAAAGGGGAATAAAGCCACGATTGACAAAAATCTGTGCTCTCTTTTCATCTACCAAGATATCACCAAAAAGTTTACGATCAATTCCCAGTCTATTGATAATTGTTCCCAAAATCTTTGCGTGAGACAACTGTTCAAACTTACTCGGATAAGAAATAGTTAATAAGGCTATCTCAAAATCTGCTATCTCAGGTTTAAAATAGTCTGGATACAAGAGGACACGAACATATTCTGTTTGGACAAATTGTCCACTACTCATACAATTTAAACTATATGTTCCAGTCAAAACATGAAGCATCCACTCCTGATGCGGATTAATAAAGGGAGTGAGAAAAGGAGCATAAGTATCTTCCACTCTCTTGATCCACTCCAACCCCTTATCAATAAAGGGAATATCGTCCTGTGAAAAATGCTGATAAAAAACTCGGTCTTCTGTCATAGAAAAAGTACTAACCGTGTTAGGATAGTTCCTATAAATTGAATCAGAACAAGAGCCACCCATACAGTAAAATCAAGACCACCAAATTGTAAATTTAATTTACGAAGTGGCTCAATAACTGGACGAACAAGACTAATGATTAAACGACCTAGGGAACTATCGTAGGCATTAGGAAACCAAGAAAGTAAAGCAAAAGCTAGTAGAATGAAGGAATAGATATTCACAGCATTCTGGATTAAGCGGATTAAAAAAATCATTATCTTGCTCTATTTCGCTTGATATCAAAACCAAATTCAGCATTTTGAGAATCATCTGGCAATTTAATATCTTCGATATTTACGACGACATTGACAGGTGTCAACAAATACATCGTACTCGCAACCTTTTTCATATTACCCGCTAAAACGTGACGGGCACCGTCAAGGTAGTCTAAGCAACGACGTGCTTGAACTTCTGTCATATACTGAAAATCAATCAAAATGCTTTCATTTCCAGTCAATAAGTCTACAATGACTGTTGCATCCTCATACTTTCTAGGATAACGAACATCAATGATTACTTTTCCGTCTTTACGGTGATTTTGCATGGCTAGTTCCTTTTGGCGTTCATGCAAGCGAGTGATATTGGCATCTTTTGATGTGCTTGCTTGGGGTTGTACTGGCAATTCCTTGGAAGTTGAAATTGGTGAAGCAACTACTTCCTCTTGTTGAGATTCATAGTAAAGTGTTGTTTCTTCTCCATCTTCTGTAAAATAATCTATAAATTTATCAAATTTATCTTTTAAAGACATGAGTCTCTCCTATTTAAAAAAAGCTGTACCAATTCGAACAAAAGTCGAGCCGAACTGAATCGCCTCTTCATAATCGCGACTCATTCCCATACTCAACTCTGTCATAGGCATGTTGGGGATTTGTTTTTCTCTAATTTCTGCTTGCAGTTCTTGCGTTTTTTTGAAAATCGTTCTCAATTCATCAGTATCTGCCTCGAAAGGAGCCATTGTCATTAGACCAACATATTCAATTTGATCTAACTGAGCTAAGTCAGCCAACTGCTCCAGCAAGGCTTCTTTGGAAAAACCGTGTTTGGATTCCTCACCAGAAATATTGACCTGTAGGAAACACTTGATAACATGATCCGTTCTTTTTTGAATTTCCTGAGCAAGCTTTAGAGAATCTAGAGCATGGAAATAGTCAACAAAAGAGATGACATCCTTCACCTTACGTCTCTGGAGCGTTCCGATCAAATGCCAGGTAACAGGTCGATCTTTCAGAGCCTGATATTTTTCTAAAAATTTATCAACACGATTTTCACCAATATGATGAACACCAAGCGGAAGCAATGCTTCCGCCGTTTCTACATCTACATATTTTGTTACAGCAATCACTGAAACTGAATCCAAATCACGATTTGCTTTTTGACTAGCCTCCGCAATCTGCTGAAAAATTAATTCCGTATTGTTTTTTAAATTCATTTTTTAACGATTTTTGAAAAATGGAGGTGTATCCAACTCATCTTCGTCTTGAGAAACAGGTGCTTCAAATCGCTCTACAGGAGATACAACTGAATCACTTTGACGAACAATCGATTCACGACGCAAGTCCCAATCACCAAAAGCAGAAGATTGACTTGTTTCAAAGCGTCGTTGGCTTTGCTTTGGTAATTCTGCTGTATCTTCTAGGTCAAAGTGACGATCAAATGTGTGTGAATGCGGAGCTCTAGAAGCTTCTCTACGAGCTGCTTGCTTAACTGGAGAACCAACAACTTTTTCTACACGTTCTTGGCGAACACCTGTTGCTACAACAGTAACACGGATTTCATCTTTCATGTTTTCATCGATTGATGTCCCAAGCCAGATGTTCACTCCCTGACCAGCTGCTTGGTTGACGATTTCTGAAGCTTCTTCTGCTTCAATCAATGTCAAGTCAAGACCACCCGTAACGTTAACGATGACATCTTCAGCACCGTCAATGGTTGTTTCAAGAAGTGGTGAGTAAATCGCTTTACGAGCCGCCTCAACGACACGCTCTTCTCCACTTCCAATACCAATACCCATAAGGGCATTTCCTTTGTTTGCCATGACAGTTTTTACGTCGGCAAAGTCAAGGTTGATCAACCCCGGGTTAGTGATCAAGTCTGTAATTCCTTGAACACCTTGGCGAAGAACGTTATCTGCTTCACTAAGTGCTTCAAGAAGTGGTGTTTTCTTGTCAACAATCTCTAGCAAGTTGTTGTTTGAGATAATCAATAGAGTATCAACATGCTCGCGAAGTTCGTTGATTCCTTCTACAGCGTACTGACCACGTTTGCTTCCTTCAAATCCGAAAGGACGTGTCACAACACCTACTGTAAGAGCACCAAGATCTTTAGCGATACGTGCAATCACTGGGGCAGCACCTGTTCCAGATCCTCCACCCATACCAGCAGTGATGAAAACCATATCTGCACCGCTGATTGCTTCAGTCAAAGCTTCTTCGCTTTCTTCTGCAGCCTTACGTCCAACTTCTGGACGACCTCCAGCACCCAAACCACGAGTCAATTTTGGACCAAGTTGGATAACTGTTTCTGCTTTCGTACTGCTAAGGGCTTGTACATCCGTGTTAGCTGCGATGAATTCAACACCTGCAACACCTTCGTCGATCATACGGTTAATGGCGTTACCACCACCTCCACCGACACCAATTACTTTAATGACTGCACCTTGAGCAGCTGCTGTATCAAATGAAAATGTCATAATTTCTTTTCCTCTTTTATTCGTCAAACATGCTTCCGATTAAGCTACGGAAACGCTCTGTCAATTTCGGTTTATTTTGAGAATTAACTTGGAACTCATCTTTAGGAGTAGCTGTACTTTCCTGAGCATTTTCAGCTACTGTTGTAGTCGGTTGCGCAGGAGTGGGTTGTGTAATCGGAGCCACATTCTGAGTAGGCATTCCAAAACTAATTGGTTTTTGGCGAAGGAATTCATCTCCTTTAACTGCTTTTTGGGCAAGACGATTTACCTCTGTCAATTTACCTGCAAATTCAGACAAGCTAATCACATGTGCAAAAGCAGGATTACGAATACCAACTTGATTCGGCACATAGAGTTTCACTCGTACCCCAAATACTTCTTGGGCCAATTCAACAATACCTGGCAAGATGGCATTACCACCAATCAAAACAATTCCACCAGGCAACTCCAACAGATGGCGTCTATCCAGTTCTTGTTTTATTTGATCGAAGATATGCTTAATGCGTGCTGAAATAATTTCTGCTAGGTAGCTTTCTGTCACCTCAACAGGATCGACTTCACCGATTACTTCAACTTGGAAAGTCTCATTCCCTGCCAATGGTACATAAGCTTCACCATAGTTTAATTTGAGGCTTTCCGCAATCCGTTGTGAAGTTTTTAAGACCTTAGAGATATCTTTTGTAACATAATCTCCGCCTTCCTGGTAGATATTCGTAAATTGTAATTCCTGATTGCGGATGGTTGCCACTGTAGTTTGCCCACCACCCATATCAATCACTGTCGCACCAAATTCACGTTCACCTTCATTGAGAACTGAGTTCACAATTGCTAGTGGAGAAATGATGACATTTTCTACCTGAACTCCTACACGTTCAACCGTTTTACGAAGGTTGTGAAGAATGGTGCGAGGCCCTGTGTATAACAAACCACGCATTTCCAAACGGACTCCCATCATTCCACGAGGATCACGAATACCTTGGAAACCATCTACGATAAACTCTTCTGGAATAAAAGTAATAACCTCACGATCAGGGGTCATGCTCTTAGTCAAAGCTGATTTGACAACATTCTCAACGTCTTGATCTGTGATTTCTTTTGTATCTGAAGTAACAGGAATCATTCCTTGTGTTGGTTCAACCTGCAAGAGGTTTGCTGGAAGCCCAACATTAACAGACTTAATAGAAATACCAGCTTTCTCTTCAGCTTGGGAAATTGCTGATTTAATTGCTGAAGCAGCAGCTTCAATATCAACAATAATTCCGTCTTTGACTCCTTTACTTTTAGCATTGCTAACACCAATTACATTTACTTCACCATCTCTAAGTTCAGCAACTAGTACTTTGATGGAGCTAGTTCCAATATCTAAACCTGTAAAAAAACCATCTCTAGTCATTACATCGCGTCCTCTCTGTCTTCCAAGTTTCTCACTTCTATTTTAATAACTATGTTTGGGCATAGCTATTCACAGAATATTATAACACAAAAAATCCAATCGTGCTTAGTTTTTCATAAATTTCCTCAAGGTTTTTTGTAAAAATCCTTTTTACTATTTTCCTAGAATTCACTTCTCGACCTCACTATTAACAAGAGAGTGATTCTCTGTAGTTGATTAAAAAAGAGAAGTCCTTCTTAAGCTTTCTCTTGAATCATTTTTTCTGCTCTTTGTTGCAAAAAGACCTCCACTACTTTTGCAGTCAAGCTGATAGCTGCTACCAACACACTGGACACGATGATGTAATTCGCCAATAGTCCATGATTCCCCACTAGTGGTGGTTTCGTTAAAAATCCATAATCTCCACCTACAACCAAGTTGACAACACCTATCAAGGCATTTAGAGAAAATGTAATCACTGTCACATTTTTCAAATTGAGCAGGGAAGCTTCATAATTCTTAAACAAGTATAGGAGCGCATTCCCCAAAAGTGCCACGTGTCCGATAATGAAGGACAAAATGGTCACGTGTGGAAATGGGTAGGGATCAAAGAGTGGGTAAGCCAGTGCTGCTGTTGCTCCAAAAGTTCCTAAAAGGGCAAAGTACTGTTTGTACTTGGATGTCCCTGGAATCAAGAGCATAACAAACATGGCGATACGGCAATGATAGAAGGGCAAACTTTCTGACAGAGGCATGTGATTCCCCCAATACCAGCTATACAGAACAATCAGTTGAACAGACTGAAGAATCTGAATAAAACGCTGGTAAGCCACTTTATCGCGAAAACGATAAGAAGCATAGAAAGTAAGTGCCAATAAACATAACAAACCAATGTACCAGTGAAGTTCAAACTGGGGCGGTTCTGATATCTGTGTGGTAAATAATTGTTCCCACAAATTCATATTCTATTCCTCGTTCATCTAGCCGGAGCAGTAGAAAAGTCACTGCTCGACCTTTTTAATTTTTTTTGAAAAACTTGATTCCATGCCATTCATAGAATACTTACGTCTTAAATCGCAACCTATTATATCATTTGTGTCGCAGAAATGCACCTTACAGACACCCTTTTTTGATTTGTCAACTTCTCTAGCATAAACTAATCAACATATTGGTCTCTTTGTCCTTTATAAACCTGCCAAAGAATCTCCATTTGCTCCTTGGTGATGCGTTTTTCAGATAAGACTGGCAATTGGTCAATGGCAAAAAATTGAAGCTCAGCAATTTCTTGATTTTCTTGAAATTGTCCGTCAAGAAGTTGGCATTCAAAGACAAACTTTGCATACTGTTTGCTCTGTAGTTGGAAACGATTGGTGTCAAAAACTGCAAGTAACCTTTCAGCTTTTGCTGTAAAGCCGGTTTCTTCTTCAATTTCCTTGAGAATATTCTCGGTTGGAGAATAGCCAACTTCACCAAAACCACCTGGCAAAGCCCAACTATCCTCTCCTTTTCCTCTAACTAAACAGACTTTTTCATCCTCAACAATCCAAGCACGGACGTCCATCAGAGGAGTTGCATAAGCGGAAGTTGGTTTCATGACTTCTGCCACTTCTTCTGCATCGAGGTCTGATACCTGATTCAACATTTCAGATAACAGACTTCGCAAGTCCTCGTAGCGCTCACGGTCGAAAGGATCTTTTGTAAAGGTTAATCCAATATCCGTAATGGCTAGCATTCTTTGCAGATACTTGGTAAAATCACTTGCATTCATTTTCTAAACTTTCTACCAACTTGGCTAGATTCATGGAGTTAGAGCCTTTAAGCAAAATTTGGTCATTGGCTCCAAGGCTTTCCTTAACCTGCTTGACTAGGTCTTCAAATTGGTCCTCGTCAGCTGTTTTCTTGAAGTAGAAAACGTGACCGATTGGGAACATTTGACTAGCAAGTTGGCTTAATTCGGCAATGTCTTCTCCATAGAAAATAACGGTATCCAGCACATCTGGCGATAGGCTCAAAATCATCTGGTTATGGAGCTGAACAGACTGGTCACCAAGTTCCTTCATGTCTGCCAAGACAGCGATTTTCTTGCCTCCTTCGTTGGCTGGAATGGCAGAGAATGTCTCCAAAATCAGCCTCATAGCAGTTGGATTGGCATTGTATACGTCAGACAGAATATCTGCTCCATTGGCTGCCTTCTTCCACTCAGTACGATTGCGGGTCAATTCTAGGTTCTGAAAGGCCTGACGAATTTGCTCCTCTGAAACTCCTTCTTGTAGAGCCACATAAGCAGCAATCATAGCATTGGTGGCATTGTACTTACCTGTCACTGGCAAATCGAGGGCTTGTTCCAAAAAATTCGCCTTAAAGGTCAGACTATCCTTGCGCTCAATCAAGTCTGTGACTTCTAACTCAGCTCCTTGCCCAAAACGGATCACTTTTTTATCTGTAGGCAAGTAGTCCTCTACAATCGGGTCAGCTGGTGCCAAAAGCAAAGAACCTGGTGCCATACCATCAGCAATTTGCATTTTCCCTTTAGCAATCTCCGAACGGTCTTTGAAAAAGGCCAAATGAGCCTCTCCAACCAAGGTCACGATGGCTGTTTTTGGATGAGCCAATTCAGACAAGAGATGAATATCTCCCAAGTGATCCTGCCCCATCTCCAAGACCAACTTTTCTGTCCCTTCAGGCATGTGGAGAACTGTGTAGGGAAGGCCAATCTCGTTATTGTAATTGCCCTGAGTTTTGTAGGTCTTGTAGGTTGTTGACAGTAAATGCGCCAACATATCCTTGGTCGTCGTCTTGCCATTTGAACCCGTAACGGCAAAGACATCAACAGCCGTTTTCTCAAGATAGTAGGCTGCGAGGGCTTGAAAGGCAGTCAACACGTCGTCTACTAGAATGTAGGGATGATTTGCAACCTCTTTCTCAGACAAGGTTACTGCTGCACCATTTTCAAAAGCTGTTTCGATAAAGTCATGACCATCGCGCGCACCTTTGAGTGGCACAAACAAATCTCCCGTCCCAATCAAACGACTATCAAACTCGGCCTTTTCTAACTTGGTATCCTCAAAAATGCTGATATCATTTTTAGCTCCGACAACTTGAGCCACTTCATAGATTGTTAATTTCATTTCTACTCCTTTAAAAAGGGTTGAAGTCCGAGAACTCTAGTCACCTTGCGGTGATGGTTCTGGCTCCTACCCTCTCTTTCATTTTATAGCAAATGCGCTTCGCGCTTGTCAAAACTTTGCTTAGCAAGGTCAACCAAACGCTCGATTAGTTCTGGGTAGCTGATTCCCATATTGTCCCAAAGTAGTGGATACATGGACCACTGGGTAAAACCTGGCATGGTATTAAGCTCGTTTAGGAAAATCTCGCCCTTATCCGTATAGAAGAAATCACAACGAGACAGACCGAGGCCACCGATTGCACGGAAGGCTGTTTCTGCATTATGACGCATGACAGCTACTACATCATCACTAATCTTGGCTGGGATGTCCATGGTAATCTTGTTGTCGATATACTTGGCATCGTAGTCATAAAAGGCAACATCCTTGACCACTTCACCAGGAAGCGTGCTCTTCACTTCGTAGTTGCCCAAGAGACCAACCTCAATTTCACGAGCATTCACCCCTTGCTCTACCAAGACACGGCTGTCATATTGGAAGGCAAGTTCCAAAGCTTGACGGAGTTCCTCTTGGTTTTCAGACTTAGAAATACCGACACTTGAACCCATGTTTGACGGCTTCGTGAAGACTGGATAAGTCAGTTTTTCTTCAACTTCAGCTATTTTAGCAGTCACATCATCCCCTTCGACAATGGCCACATAAGGAACTTGGGTAATCCCAGCAGACTCCAAAACACGCTTAGTAGTGATTTTATCCATAGCAAGACTTGATGACAAGATATTACAACCAACATAAGGCATTTTCAAAACTTCTAAGAATCCTTGAACTGAACCATCTTCTCCCATCGGACCATGAAGAACTGGAAAGACCACCGCACCTTCTTCATAGATGGCACTTGGTGCGATTTTCTTGTCCCAATCAACGGTTGCATTGGTCATAAGACGATCCTCTTGACCTGGAGTCTGGCTAAATTCTTGCGTTTTGATAAAATCACCTGACTGGCTGATAAAGAAAGTCTTGACTGTGAAACGATCGTAGTTGACCGCACGCATGACACTCTCAGCTGAAAGGACAGAGACTTCACGCTCTGCACTACGCCCACCGTATAAAAGAATAATCGTTTGTTTCATATTGCTTGTCCTAATTCTAATAGAATACTCATCCTTTAGTATATCATATTTACGTCTTTTTTGAAACTTGTATCTAAAAAAGCCCTCATTTGAGAGCTGAAATTTTACCGATCCACCACTTGAGCTTCAAAGTGCGCTGGCTTGTCGTCTACATTAGTGATGGTTATTGTATAGGACTTGTTATTAGTTACATTAAAAACTTTTTCCCCCTGGTAACTGACAACAATTCCATCCTGGACTAAATGGATATCTTTTTGATTATTGGGTAACTCTTCATCAACATCTTCTGAATGATGGCTTCGAACAAGTTTTTGCCCTTCAACATCATAAAAAATATCGCCATGCATCTCAAACCAAACTTTTTTACCTGATAATTTAAGCTTATTAGTATCATTTTTTTTCAAGATTAATTCTGAGTAGTATTCTACATCATGTGTCCGAGGATTTACTGTAAAGTTAGCCGACTCTCCTGGTTGCAGAGTATACTTACCAAGATTTTGTGCCCATAGATAAAATAGAAAACTAGCTGCTAGGACTACAACAAGTACTAAACTACAACCTAAATTCCAATTCGATTTTTTCGTCATGCTCATTTGTAACTCTCCTTATAGTCGTTAATTCCGTCTTGAATCATCTTAGCATCTCCTGGATTATCTCCATAATTTCCATTGATAACATTGTTTATATATTTTATAGCATCTTTATCAGACAGCCCTTGAGCTGCTCCGGCTCCTATTTTCAAGTACTCATCACTAGATTCTAAATAACCTTTACCAACATAGCCAAAAAGATAATTTCCAAGGTAATCAGACTCCATTCCTTCTTCCCATTGTCGACCCCAAATTGAAAAAGGGTAATCTTCTCTATAAACTCGATTTTTTAGGTCTAGGGGTTTATTAGAATTAACTAAATCTATAAATGTTCCATTATCTCCAATCTTATTTCCTATAGCAATCGAACTATCAATTCTTCCATTATCACCAGGGCTTTTCCATATACTTCTACCTCTCTGAATTAATTCACCCTTTTTTACATCCTCTAAATTTTTAACATCTAATACATCGTTTCCCATATTTTGCGTTACTACTTTTATATTAATTTTTGATGTTAACGATTTGTAAAATTCTTTTTCTATATCATTCATCTTATCCTGGATTATTGGATCTTCTTTTCCCCAATCATCACCCATCTTTTTTCTCTTCTTCCAATACTCCTCAAACGCTTCTCTATTATTATAAAACAGATAATCCTCATAAGCCTTAACGATTAGGTCTGCTTTTTCGGTCGAAATTTTATCACTCTTTTTAATTTTCTCAACCTTTTCCTGTAGTTTCTCTGGATTAGCTCTATTGGTAGCCTCCGCTTTCAATTTTTCTGTTACAACTTGAGGAAATTGTATTTGAGGATGGTGATGTACATAAGATTCTAAAATTTGGAACTCCTTATCGCTAAGTTCTTTTCCATTTTCCAACTTATCTAAGATTTTCTGGTATTCTTTATGCAAATCCTTAGTTTTCTTAGAAGAATCATATTTTGCACTCTCAATCTTCACATCCTTCATCTTCTGTACCCAGCTCATGTCCAGACCGTCCGCATAGTAGTTTCCATCACTGTCGACAATGATTTTACTTAGTTGCGTGGCTCCTTTGATGGCTAAGCTAAGGACTTCTAGACTGTCGTTGAAATACTGGGAAACCTGTGAGACAAAGAATTCTAGTTTTTCAATCTTATCATCCAAATCCTGAATACCTGACTCGATTTGAGACTTGGTATTGTAGAGGATGGTCTTCTCAGAGAAGGCTTTCCCCCAATTGAGACTAAAGAAATCTTTGATTTGATTTAACCAATTCTCCCTCGCTTGAATCTGAGCTTCTACGATAGCTAACTGCTCTTCCCTCAATTTTTTCAGTTCCTTGAGCTGATCCAGGTCCAAATCACCATATCCAGAGACCTGAGCATCCGCATGTTTGTAGGATGTCAACTCTAGTTGGATATCATCTATCGCTGCTTGTAACTTCTTGATGCTGGGGATGATAATCTCTGTAAAGAGACCCTTCCCAGCTGTGTAGGCTGCTCCTGTCAGCTCACCTGAGTCTAAAGAGAAAATCAGGTGGTCACATCCACTAGATAAGCGGTCCGTGACTTCATTTGCGACTTGGAGATTATTAGTCATGGCCTGAATCAATTCTTGGGATTCTTGTGCGCTGTATTTTACTCCCATGGTAGCCGATTCCTTTCCGCTATCAGTTCTTCTCTAGCTTCATCGAAAGTTCGACGAGCCTTCTTCGTTTGTTTTTCCAAGGCATCCAGTTCCTCATCTACATAAGAGTTGACCTGTCGCTGAATGGTTCTATTTTCACTTTCAATTTGCTCTATCACCTGACGAGAATTGGGTGAGTGAGACAATAGAGTCGCCATACGATGGTGGATACTCTGGATTTCTGAGTGAAAGTGAGTTAGCTGCTGTTCATATTGTCTTTTTAGAGTCTGAAGACTTTCTGCCTTATCGTCAATCTTGACAATCTCTCGCCAAAGTTTGTAGCGCTTTTCTTCGTTCTTATCTGCCATTTCTTAGTGACTCCATCTCTTAGCTTGCTCTATATCACGTTTTTCAATCCTATGAGCAATTCCTGGAAACTTATTTGCTTGGGTCAAAACAGCTGAACTAAAATCACTGACCGCCTGAAGCATTTGATTGCAGGCCTGACGTCCCGCTTCCATCCCAGCGATTTCAGAAGTATATGAAAATTCTACCTGCTGATTTTGCTTGTCACTCGTGTCATACCCAACCAACTCATTAATAGCCGCCTCTGCTGCTATCGTACTAGATTTTATCTTTCCACCCATACCTCAAACTCCCCTTATTAATTATATATTGAGCATATCATAACACAAAAATAGTACGATTTCAAAACAAATCCTAAGTGCAAGTGAGCTCATCTCCTTAGAATAAACTCTATCGCTCAGTGAATGAGTTTGACAGAGACGGCACTAGTGATTTTAGAGATCCGTTTTCTGATACCTTATATTTTGTGTTTACTAGGAAACATTCTTATTAGCAATGTTTGTCTTATCTCATTAGAATCAAAAAAAGACAAACCCTAGAAAAAATTCCTAGGGCTTGTCTTATACGTCAAAATAAACTAAGCTTTTACTGACACTTACAACTCTGTCCGATTTTCAATGGCTCGTAAGAGTGTGACTTCGTCCGCATACTCGATATCTGCTCCCACGGCTAGGCCTCGTGCTAAACGAGTGACCTTGATACCAGCTGGCTTGAGGAGGCGAGAGAGGTACATGGAAGTCGCTTCCCCATCTGCCGTCGCATTGGTGGCTACGATGACTTCTGAAACCTCGCTATCCATGAGACGCGTCATGAGACTTTTGAGATTGATATCGTCTGGACTGATGCCATTCATTGGAGAAATGAGTCCATGCAAGACATGATAGAGTCCGTGATATTCTTGGATATTTTCCATAGCCGCCACATCGCGACTATCTTCTAGGACCAGAATGGTCGTCTGGTCTCGAGTCGGATCCGTACAGATAGAGCAGGGGTCATCGTCAGTCAAGCGACCACAGATGGAACAGTAGGTTAGTTCCCGCTTGGCAGATAGGAGATTTTTGGCAAATTCATTGACATCGTCATCGGACATTCCAATAGTATAGAAGGCTAGGCGGGTAGCCGTTTTAATCCCGATACCCGGAAGCTTTGAATAGCTATCAATCAGCTTGGCAATAGGTGTTGGATACAGCATAAGTTCCTTTCTAATTCATTGGATGGTGTTGGTTATAGAGGTTGATAATGTCACGTGCAATCGAAGGTCCGACACCATTTGTAAGATTGGTGTTGTGAGGAAAGACGACTGCGACCGCAATTTGGGGATTATCCGACGGTGCATAGGCAACGGCATTGGTGTTATCAGCTTTTTGACCACCATTAACGTAACTTTCGGCAGTACCTGTCTTCCCACTGATGGATACGGCTGCGCCATTTGAGAAGGCGCGACCAGTTGTCAGAGCGCTCGTTCCATGCGAAACTTGATAGAAACCTTGCTGCAAGATAGCCATATCTGCTTCTGATATATTGATCTTGTTCATTTCCTTGGCGGCTGTCTCCTGAACCAGACTTCCTAGTCCACCTTGATCATTGTTGCCATAAACCCCTTCAACAATGTGGGGAGCCAAGCGCACACCATTGTTTGCGATTGTTGCGACATACTGAGCTAACTGCATCGGTGTGTAGTTATCAAACTGACCAAAGGCATTATTTAGATAGTTGGCCAAATCAAACTCTTTTGGTATAAAACCTGTTGATTCATCTGGAAGGTCAATCCCTGTTGAAGCTCCTAGTCCGTATTCTCCAAAGGTTGATCGCAATTTGCCCATTGCTGTCTCTAGTTGACCCGTCGCTACTATCATATTTGGTTTATAGGTTTGTCCCATGATTCCCAGTGCTGTTTGCACCATGTAGGTATTAGAGGAATACTCTAGTGCTTCCACTGCTGTGATAGGAAAGGATCCGTAGGACAAGGTGTACCATGAATTGATAGGAGAGGAAGCTTGAAAGACTATGGGCTGATCAAGCAAGGTTTGGTTGCCTGACAAGACGCCGTTTTCCCAGCCAGAACTAATAGTCGCCGCCTTAACAACAGAACCTGGCACAAAGACGTTAGTGACTGTTCCTAGAGAGTCTGAGCTCAGTTTGCCTGATTCAACATCATGCTTGATACCTGACATGGCTAGAACTGCACCTGTTTTAGGATTAAGAGCGACAGCGTAGACTCCTTCAGAATATTTGGCGCCACCATTACTCAACTCGGAGTTAAAGTAGCTCTTAAGTAGGTCATCTACACCATTCTGGAAAGTTAGGTCAATCGTTAGTTTGATGTTGTTTCCTTTGCTTCCTTCTTCGACATTTTCCACACTTTCCATATTTCCGTGTTTGTCGAGATGAACTTCTTTGACAGAGCGTTTTCCTTGAAGGACATCTTCATATTGCTTTTCAAGATAAGAAGTTCCCACTCGGTCATTGAGAGAGTATCCTTTCTTGAGATAAGCATCAACTTCCTCAGCTGGAAGACCCGACTTTTCACTAGAAACGCTACCGACGATAGACGATAGAGAAGTGTCCAGTACTTTTCTGTCCCATGAGGTTGAAATGCTAATGCCCGGTAATTCCTTAGATGCAGAAGCCACAAGAGCAACTTGGGTATCATCTAAGGGATCTGTAGAAATGGTTCCAGTGGCGAAATTTCCAACTGCATTGAGCTGGCTAAACAGATAGATTTCCTTTTTCTGCTCATCCGTATAGTTAAGCTGACTCACGTTGATACTTTCAACCGCGTTATTGTAGAGGGTCGCTTCTGACAAGCGATTTCCATCTGAATCCAGACGTTTGTCACTTGGCAGAGCTTCGACTGTTTTTTTGTAAATGTCCTGATCAGCCAAGTAATAGTCCGCAATCTGACGGTCTGTGAGTTCAGGAGAGGTGACATTCACATACGTCAGCAGTTTTTTAGCTGTCTCCTTTAACTCTGCTGCCGTCATCTTATTGTTTCGTGTGAAAGAAACAACTTGCTTGACAGTATTTTCTACCAAGGGTTTCCCTGATGCATCATAGATCTGCCCACGAGCCGAACTGGTTGTTACCCTTGTCTGGCTGGCTGAAGCCAATTTTGTTTCATAAAAATCTTTATTCAGCACCTGCATGTATAACAATCGACCGATAATAGCCATAAACAGCAGGATAACAATGGCAAACAGTAAATTAAGCCGAATCGGAATCGAATGGCTATTGAATTTTCTCATACAACTAAGTCTCTTTTCTAGAAAAATTCCAGTTTTCCCTGACAAATCCACCTAAAAAATCTAGGATTTGACTAGAAACCAGTACTTTTCATTGTACCATATTTTACGAAGAAAGACTTGGAAAAGTCTAAGCAATTTTTGACTTTTAACTGAAAATGCCTTTTTATTTGGTTATCCTATTTTCTATGATATAATGATAGTAATAGTTAGGAAAGCGTCAACTTTTAAGACTTTGACTCATGAAAAGGAGCTCCATGAAAAAGCAGGATATCGCAACTATTATTGATCTTCATTTTGAAGAATTAACAGAGTTAGAGCAGGATATCGCTCGTTATTTCTTGCAGGTAGATACGATTGTGGATGATCTATCATCGCAACAAGTTACTCAAAAACTGCATGTTTCCCAAGCTGCCCTTACCCGTTTTGCAAAAAAATGTGGCTTTACTGGCTATCGAGAATTTGTTTTTCAATACCAACACCAAGCCAATAAACAGGACACCCATTCGCACCAACACAGTCCTTTGACCAAACGTGTTTTACGAAGCTACAGTACCATGCGAGAACAAACACAGGATTTAATTGACGAAGAGCAACTGGAACGAGTTGCCCAATTAATCGACGATGCTGAACGAGTTTACTTTTTTGGGACGGGAAGTTCTGGTCTGATTGCCCGTGAGATGAAACTCCGTTTTATGCGATTAGGTGTGGTCTGCGAAGCTTTGACCGATCAGGATGGCTTTGCATGGACGACCAGTATCATGGATGAAAATTGTTTGGTGCTTGGCTTTTCCCTATCTGGCACTACCCAATCCGTCCTCGATAGTTTGCTGGACGCCAAGGAAATGGGTGCCAAGACCATTCTCTTTACCAGTTCTCCTAGCAAAGACTGTCAGGCCTACACTGAAACAGTCCTAGTCGCAAGTCATAGCCAATCTTCTTACATCCAACGTATTTCTGCTCAACTCCCTATGCTCTTTTTAACAGATTTGATTTATGCCTACTTTTTAGAAATCAATCGTGAGAGCAAGGAAAAAATCTTTAATAGCTATTGGGAAAATAAAAAACTCAACGGCTATCGTAGACAAAAACGTGTTAGAAAATCCTAGTTTGGTTGGACCAAACTAGGATTGTTTTGTTTTGAAATGATAATAGGTTCATAGATGATCATTCCAATCTTTCTCTTTGTACTAATGCTTTTTTATCTATGTTTTTCAATTCTTCCATAAATTTCCCTTTCCGTTTTTGAATTTTTGACAACCAAAAGGAAGTATCGGCTATTTGCTTTTACTTCCTCTCTATCTTTTTTTATTTGTTTTACTTCGACAAACTGAGATTTAGATTTTATCCCTTTCAGAAAATAAAATAGGCTATACTCCTGAAATACGTTCCATAATATTATAGTTTAATGCAGAGTGTCGCTATATAGTCATTTCCATAGCGTGATAATCTATTTCTTTTGTCACAGGATTCATAAAAATCTATCATAGCGAGACCATTCTTCAGTTGTCCTCTAATCTGGGTTTCTAAGGTATGGCTAAATTCATATCCATATTCTGGATTGATGCTTATCTTGCCCTCCTTTTCAAGCTCTTTTGAATTAAAAGGTAGTGAAAACTGTAACAGTAATTCCTCATCGGGTTTGTCCCATACAATGTCCTCATCATACATGTATATCCAAGGATTCATAAATCCGACCATTAAGAGTCCACCCTTTTTCAATACACGAGAGGCTTCTTTATACATGTTTTCTAAATCTTCTATATATACATTTGAGACCGGATTAAAAATAATATCAAACGTTTCATCTTCAAATGGGAAAGGTTTTGTAAGATCACCTTGAACGGTAGTGATTTTTAAGCCTTCTCTTTTAGCAACTATCTCATCTCTTTGTAATTGCGATTTAGAAAAATCCATTATGGTGACATCATAACCTTTTGTAGCAAAAACTGGCCCCTGCTGTCCACCACCACAAGCTAAACCTAATAGCTTTTTCCCATTTGTTTTTTCAAACCATTCTGTAGGAACTTTTTTCCCAACAGTTAAGGCAACAGAAATTGGATGATTTCTAACTTCTTCCAATTCTTCATGTGTCAATGGCTCAGTATAGTCATTTTTTACATTATTCCATCTATCTTGATTACATTTTATATAATTGTTCATCTTATAATCTCCTGGTAATTTGATACTATTGCTATTTAAGTTGGATGTGTGCCATTACATTTTTCTCACCGCTACAACTTCTAATTTGTCAATTTCTCGTCCATCTCATTATATCACGTTTTCTTCTTGGCTTGGGTTTAGTATTTAGAAACAAAGTAGAGTGCTTGTACCGTCTTCTAAGGCTTTCTTAAAGGATATCTCCTCTCATATATTTTTCGATGGTAGGAAATCTGCTCCTATCGTTCTTTTTTTGTAATTCTCTTTATCTTTCTCATACCAATGAAGCAAGGTCGCCTAATGGTCTTGATAGACCTTTTCGCTACTTTTCATATACTGGACAATTTTTCTATCATCAAAAAAAGAATTAAGCCAAACACTTTTCACTCGAGTAGTGATTAAGTGTTCTGCTTAATTCTATAGTTCCAAATTAGGATTGTTTTGTCTTGAAATGATAATAGGCTCCCAACATACCTGCTGTATTTTGGTGATGGGCAAATTCTAATCGTGTTTTTTCAGCTAGACTAGGTACAAGTGCATTTTTCAGAGATGTACGGATCTTTGGTTTGAGGATAGCCTCTTGCCCCATGATACCGCCACCGAGAATGACTACTTCTGGATTGGCAACGTAGCAAATATTTGCCAGACCTTTCCCAAGGTAATCTACCATTCGATCAATACCAGCCATGCAAACCTTGTTTCCTTCAGTAGCTTCCTTGAAGATACGACGGCCATTCCACTGGTCAACTGGATCTCCATGAGCTGAAGCCACATACTCTACCAAGGCTGTCGTAGAAGCCAAATCTTGGAAAGCTCCATCCTGCATATGCATATAACCGACTTCACAAGCTGAATTGCTAAATCCATGGAAAACTTTCCCATCCATAATCAAGCAACCACCGATACCTGTTCCAATGGTCAAGCAAAGTGTCACACTCGCTCCCTTACCTGAACCAGATACTGCCTCAGCAAGACCTGCACAGTTGACATCATTTTCAATTTCACAAGGAATATTAAAGCTAGTCTCGATTTCCTTTTTGAACTGGGTTCCTGCGTAGTTAGGAATTTGAGGTCCCGCATAGAAGATTTCACCCTTGTCAGGATCCACCATTCCTGCAGAAGAAATGGCTACACCTACTACTGGACCCTTTTCTAAATAACTAGCTACGATATCTTTTGTCTTTTGTAGAATGTGCGGACCACCTTTATGTGCCTCCGTTGGCATTTCATGCGATTCAACAAGTTGGCCTTCTTGGTCAATCAAACCATATTTGATGTTGGTTCCGCCAATATCAATTGCAACGTAGTGTGTCATAAATACCTCCTTAGGTATTAGAGGAAGCGCTTCTTGGTTTCTCGAATCAAGGCTGCAGCTGCTTCTACAACTGGATGATCTTCCTCAGTTACTGGTGTCAATGGCGAACGAACTGAACCAATATTCAAACCTTCATTGATTCTCAAAACTTCTTTGATGACACCGTACATATTTCCATGTGCAGCAGTCAATTTGCCAATGATTGCATTGATAGCGTATTGCAATTCACGAGCTGTTTCCAAGTCTTTCTCAGCAATCAACTCATTGAGTTTCAAGAAGAGTTCTGGCATAGCACCATAAGTACCACCGATACCAGCTTTAGCACCCATGAGACGTCCACCTAGGAACTGTTCATCTGGACCGTTAAAGACGATATGGTCTTCCCCACCAAGGCTGACAAAGGTTTGGATATCTTGAACTGGCATAGAAGAGTTCTTCACACCGATAACACGAGGATTTTTCAACATTTCAGTGTAAAGACTTGGAGTCAAAGCAACACCTGCCAATTGAGGAATGTTGTAGATCACATAGTCTGTGTTTGGTGCTGCAGCACTAATGTCATTCCAGTATTTAGCAACTGAGTATTCGGGCAAGCGGAAGTAAATAGGTGGAATCGTTGCGATAGCATCTACTCCCAAACTTTCCGCATGGCGAGCAAGTTCCATACTGTCTTTCGTATTGTTGCAAGCTACATGAGCGATAATGGTCAATTTACCTTTAGCAACTGCCATGACTTCTTCCAAAATCAACTTGCGGTCCTCTACACTTTGGTAGATACATTCACCAGAAGAACCATTGACATAGAGACCTTGAACTCCCTTATCAATGAAGTATTGAACCAAGGCACGCGTACGCTCTGGACTTACTTCTCCTTGATCATCATAACATGCGTAGAAGGCTGGAATGACACCTTCGTATTTTTTCAAATCTGACATAGATTTTCTCCTAAGATTTCTTTTTTCTGCTGAGAGCAGTTCTATTTTTTACAAGTTTAGTATACACCTTGTGAAAATCGCTTTCAACATCTTGTATACACTTAGATTTTAGTTTCTACTTGTATTTTAGAAACTGTAACGATTGAAAGTAGTTTCAGAAACAAACCATCCTACTGGTATTTGGCGAAGATTTTCTCCATCAAACCTGCTTGGAGAAAGACTAGCAAACCAAAACCAAAGAGGATAAAGGCTGATCCACCCAAAAGAAGAGTGAATGCGGATAGATAAAGAACCATCACAATGAGAAAGAGAATAGCTAACATGAGGAAGAACCATGGGAAGTTAAAACTTGCCAAGATAAGCCCTTTCTGCAGCACTTCTTTCCAAGACAAATCATAGCGCGCAGCGATGGGATAACTAGCCAGCATCACAAGAGTAAGAAAGATGAGAATCCCCAAACAAATAGCTTTCACAATCTGGAAAGGTAAAGCTGTCTGGCCCCAGAAAAGATAGAGGTCTAAAAGACTTAGCAAAACTATGCCCAACTCCAGCAAACCTAACTGGAAACCCAGCTTCAGATTTTGTTTGAAAGCTCTCAGATAGATTCTGAAAACCGGTACTCGCCTGCTTCTCTTAATCTCAAACATAGTCTCATAGAGGCTGATTTTCGCCACTCCAATCGTCACGATGGGCAAACAAGAGACGACAAAAAGAAGATTGGCTGTCACGATATCCAAGACCTTTTCACTGAAACGCATGAGAAAGTTATCTGTATCAAATGCTGCCTTGATAAGGCTTACTCCTTTTTGTGCCATGTTTGCTCCTCCTGATTTTTTAATCAATCAAAATTTTAAAGAGATATTTGCGAACCTTCTCTTCCATACCAGCATAGCCATTTGGCTGGTGCGGCTCTCCTGGGAAGAAAATCGCAAAATTGTGATAACCCAACAAGAGTGGGTAGCGTTCATGACAATGGACAAAACCAATGTCGCTCGCTTCATCGAATGCTACCGCCTCGTCTTTGATACGTGAACCGTAGCTCGAATATTCATGCCCTTCTACCAGCAAATGCAAATCTGCATAGTTCTTATGATGCTCAAATTGATCATTTTCAGCTTGATTGAGGACATTTTCCTGAACAACTAGAAAGACCTTGTCCCCATCAATCTCATACTTACCGAGTTCGAAAGAATCCTTACGGTGCTGATAGAGATAGTCGATAGCCTTGTCTAGATTGGGATGGATTCCCTTGTAAAAGGCGATGTTTTTCAAATCGTCAAAAATCATACTGTTTCCTTCGTTTCTGATAGTTAACTAAAATCGTAAATTAAGTTTATAAGTGTCTGACAAAATCTCTAAGGTAAGCAAATACCCAACATTTTGTAGACACTTATAACTCTGTATTCTCTTATACTCAATGAAAATGGAAGAATGGACTAGGAAGCTAACCGCAAGCAATACTTAAGTATGGCAAGGTAACGCTGACCTTGTCTGAATTTGATTTTCGAAGAGTATTATCCTTTAACAGCTCCCATAGTAATACCCTGTGTAAAGGATTTTTGGAAGACAAGGAAGACTGTTACGATTGGCACGGCTGCAAGAGCTGCACCCGCCATGATCAAACCATAGTTGGTTGCCATTTCGGCTTGCATGGTCGCAACCCCGAGTGAGATAGTCAAGTTCTGACGTGAAGTCAACATTACCAACTGCATGAAGTAGTCATTCCAAGTATTGATGAAGGTAAAGATCGCAAGAGCTGCAAATCCTGGCTTCACAATAGGGAAGGCTACGCTCCAGAAAGTACGAATCTCACCACAACCATCGATTTTAGCTGATTCAAGCAATTCTGTTGGAATATTTTCACTGAACTGTTTCATGAGGAAGACCCCGAACGGCCATCCAATCAAAGGCAAGATAACTGCCCAAAGAGTATCGTGAATTCCCATGAAGTTGACGATACGTACCAATGGTACAAGGACAACTTGTTTTGGAAGAGCCATGGCAGCGATAAAGACTGCAAAGAGGAGACGTTGACCATAGAAACGTTTTTTAGCCAAGACATAACCTGCTAGAGAAGAGGTTGCACAGACTAAGAACATGGTTACCAGTGAGATAAATACAGAGTTCCACATCCACTGCATAGCAGGGTTTTGCACCATGAGTTGTTGGAAGTTTTCCATGGTTGGCATTTTAGGGAACCACTGTGGTGGAATCATAATGGTATCCGGTTGTGATTTGAAGGCACCTGTCAAAATCCAGTAGAATGGAAAGATGAACAGCACGGTCAACAAGAGCAAGATAATCGTTGAAATAACAGTGAAAGCTGTTAAAGGTTTCTTTTGTGTAGGTTGCATAACTGTCTCCTTTCTTTAGTATTCTACGTCGTTACCGAGGATCTTGAATTGAGCAAAGCTGACAATGGCAATCATCACTGCCAAGAAGACACCGATGGTATTTGCATAGCCGTACTCTGTCAATTGGAAGGCTTTTTCGTAAAGGTAGTACATCAAGGTACTTGTTGAGTAGTTTGGACCACCAGATGTCAAGAGCTGAATCAAGGCGAAACATTGGAATGAGTTGATGGTCGTAATGATTGCGATGTAAAGAGTTGTTGGAAGAAGGCTAGGCCATTTGATCTTCCAGAAGACTTGGAATTCAGTCGCACCGTCTACACGCGCTGCTTCAACAAGTGAGTTGTCAATATTCCCCATGGCAGCGATATAAAGGATAATCGGTTGACCAACAGATGTTGTCAAAAGGATAATCATAATCGCTAGCAAAGCCCAGTTTTTATCACCCAACCAAGAAATGTTTTGGCTGATGATGTGGCTTGACTTAAGGACAAAGTTTAGAATCCCTGATAGGGGGTCATAGATCCATTTCCATACAACCGTTACGGCAACACTACCTGTAACTACAGGAAGGAAGAATACGAAACGATAGAAAGATCGAGCAATAGCATTTTGGTGATAGGTCTGAGATGCTACAAAGAGCGAGAAGAGAACCACAATCGGAACAGACCCAATAACCAGAATAACGGTATTGATCAAAGACTTCACAAAGACAGGGTCTTTAAACATGCGAATGTAGTTGTCAAAGCCCACAAACTCAAATTTAGTCATGGAGTAGTTAAAGAAACTTGTAATGAATCCCATAATCATAGGAGCCAAGACAAAGATGACAAAGAAGAATAATACTGGTGCTAGGAAAGCGTAGGAAATCACTGTTTCCCGCATACGAATTTTATTGACTTTCACAGTCGGCACCTCTCTTTCAAATAGAATAGTTTTTGATTTTCTTGAACTGTTTTAAAACCAAAATGAAATTTTTTAAGATTCGCTTATGTAAGAACTTCATTTTAATTTCGTGACAGTTCCTACCATTTCAAACAAAAGTCCCCCTTTTCTTACACCATAGTGCACAGGGAAAAGGGGGAATCAATCTGACTTAGTGCTTATTGTTTTGTAGCTTTTTTAATTGTTTCGTTAGCTTTTTCAGTGAAGGCTTTCAAAGCATCCGCTGGTTTTTCGTCACCATTTGATACAGATTGCAACATTGGGAACCAAAGTGTTCTCATTTCAGCAAATCCATCGATAGTGTTGTAGTATGGTGAGTAGTATTTAGTCCAGCCACTGATTGTTTCCATACGTTTGTCTTCATAAAGTTTGCCAAATGAAGTACGAACTGGGAAGGCACCTGTACGAACTACGTCTTTAGGACCCCATTCTTTGTCATCTGCGATGAATTGAACGAATTTCTTAGCAGCAGCGATTTTCTTATCGTCTTTGTTGTTAAATACTGCAAATCCGTTTACAAGGTATTCAAGAGATGGTTTACCAGAGTCTGATGGGAATGGTACTTCTACCACGTCTACCTTACTTGCTTCCAAGAGTTTCGCTTGGATACCGTTTTGAGCTGGAGCCCAAAGGATTGTGTATGAAGTTTGACCGTTAGCAAAGTTTTGGATGTCTGCTCCACCGTCAAATTGTGAACCATTGTTCAACAAACCGTCTTTAATCCAGCTAGCAGCTTTTTCAAGACCTTTGACGAATTTAGGATCGTCAGTTGTATATTTAGTTACGTCTTTGTCTGTTACAGAACCGCCATAAAGGTTTGCAACGAAGGCACGTGTTCCTTGGTCTCCCCCTTGACCAGAACTGAACAATGAACCTGGTGTGTAGCCTTTATCTTTAAGCGCTTTCAAAACTTTTTCAAAGTCATCAGTTGTCCAACCTTCTTTTACAAGGTTTGCAACTCCAGCATCTTCCAACATTTTCTTGTTCATAGCCATGTAGAATGGTGCTGAACTGATTGGATACATGTAAGCTTTGTCTCCAGCTTTACTTGCTTGTACGATATTTTCGTTGTTAACATCTTTGACGAATTCGTCTGTGAAGAGGTCGTTCAACTCAGCCAATTTACCATTTTTACCGTATTGAATGATACGTCCTGGTGCGTCAAAGAGTACGTCTGGTGCTGTTCCTGCTTCGATGGCTGTTGTAATCTTTTCTGGACCTGACTTGAAGTCGATGGTTTCCAATTTCACTTTTACATCTGGATTTGCTTTTTCAAAAGCTTCGATGATTGATTTTTCATAAGTTCCAACACCGTCACCAGTTTTTTCTTGTGTGAAGACTGGGAATGCCCACCAAGTGATTTCTGTTTTCCCGCTATCGCTTCCTGATTTTCCAGCATCTTTACTTCCACCAGAGTTACCACAAGCAGCAAGGCCAAGAATCGCAGCACCTGCAAGTACTGTACAAGCTAGTTTTCTAAATTTCATTTGTATTCTCCTAATTGATAAGCGTGTCCATATTGGATAGTGAGTAAGCTTCTGTTTGTATACGTTTTCATTCCATCCGACGCATCGATCACTCTCCTCTGTTTTGAGATTATGTTATTTAAGACCGGCAACAAAGCGTTCCGTAATCTCTTTTGGTCTAGTAATAGCTCCACCAACAACGATGCCTCGCACCCCATATTCAAGGATTTGCTTGGCTTGTTCGGGTGTATGAATTTTCCCTTCAGCGATGACATCCACTCCTGCTTCACAAAGTTTTTTGATTAGTTCAAAGTCTGGACCATCTACTTTTGGACTGTAAGAAGTGTAACCTGATAGGGTTGTTCCAACAAAATCAATTCCTGCTTCGACCGCTGCTATCCCTTCTTCAAAGGTACTGGTATCAGCCATTAAGAGTTGATGTGGATACTTTTCTTTGACTTGTCGAATAAAGTCCTGAATTTTCAAACCGTCGTAACGTTCACGTTTGGTACAATCCAGAGCAATCACCTCGATATCTAGTTCAGCCAGTTCATCAACTTCTCTCATCGTAGCTGTAATGAAAGGCTCCTGTGGCGGATAGTCACGTTTGATAATCCCGATAATCGGGAGTTTCGTAACCTCCTTGATCTCCTTGATATCGCGAACACTGTTTGCTCGGATACCGACTGCTCCACCTTGCTCAGCCGCTTTGACTAGCAAGGGAATGACCCCTCCCGCTTCTGTATAAAGCGGTTCGTGAGGAAGTGCCTGGCAAGAGACAATGATTCCATCTTTGATTTGTTCAATCAAGGCTTCTTTGCTGATTTGTGGCATCCTCTTTCCTCCCTTTCTTGTTCTTATGGATTTATTATATATCATTTGTTAAGCGCTTTCAATAGCTTGTGATAGAATAGATTTCAGTTTCAAAACTATTTTATAGAACAGACTATCCTGAAAGTAGTTTCAGACTTCTTAGAATTTCTTATTAGTACACCTTGAGTCGAAAGAAAAAGATAGCAGGCTGAAAAACCTACTATCTCCTTCTATTTTTACAAAGCCAAATGATTAAAATTATTCTCTTATTCTTCTCTCTTTTTCCCCATTGCAAACAAACCAAGGAAGAAAGCTGTTAGTCCTAGTGAGGCAAGGATTCCACTCTCCTTGTTCCCTGTATTAGGAAGTGTCTGCTGAGCAAGAGGAGCTTTGTAAGTATAATCTTCTGTAGCAAGAGTCACAAGCGAATTAGCTCCCTTATATTCTGCGAGTTCATGTACAGCTGCTTCGACAGCATTCACACCACCTTTGTACTCAGGGACTTCATGGACAGCTGCTTCGACAGCATTCACACCGCCTGTAAATTCTGGCTTCTCAACTGTTGGGGCTGCCTCTTCGCCCGCTGTACCTAGTGGGCCTGTGTACTCTGGTACTTCATGAACTGCTGCCTCAACGGCATTAACTCCGCCTGTAAATTCTGGCTTTTCAACTGTCGGAGCTGGCTCTTCGCCGGATGTCCCCAATGGGCCTGTATATTCTGGCACTTCATGAACAGCAGCTTCACTTCCATTCATTCCATTTGAAAGCTTAGTGCCCGCTACAGAGACTGGTAAATTATGCATACTTTCAATTGCACCTTCTGCCAGACCCGTAACTTTTTGACCCATATCCTCTGAATTTACTGTAAATAGGAGGGTTTTCGTATCATACTGAGTCATGAATCGTGCTGTTTTACCATTTGCCAATTGAAGGGTTGGAGCCTTGTTGACCAATACTTCCGAATCAAACTCCATCGCAAGAATACCTGGCCATTTTTCAATCGCGTATTTCACTTTTGCTTCTTTAGGAGAAATCCAATCCTTGGTCAAGAAATCCCAGTTGAATTTCTTGAAGGAAAGTGTATATGGAACACCTCCAGGCGCATGGTGCTCATATAAAAGTCCAAATTCATATGGCCCAATTTGTTGAAGTGAGTTATACGCATACTCGCCTTCTTGAATCAAATGGTGGTGTAACCAAGTTAACTGGCCATCTTTTTCTACACGAGCCACTCGAATATAGCCATTTTTACGACCTGGACCATTCGCATTTGCCAAGAGAATATACTCTTTACCATTTTGAACCGTATGAGTCGCAGCCATTTGAACATAAACATCCGGTACATCGTAGCGATCAACGTTATTATCCCAAGTTAGACCACCATCATGACTCGTTGCAACCTGTAGATCTCCTGTCAATCCACGCATAAAGAGTTTGAGATCCCCATTGTTTAACTGAACAACTGAAGCCTCGGTATTTTGAGCATAATAATTGTTCATGGTGCTTGAATCAACCACGGTACCATCATAAAGTTTACGATTATCATTGACACCACCACCCATATGCCATGTTTTACCATGATCGTCAGAGTAGATGATTCGAGATGATTGGGAACCATTGAGGTGGTTGGTACGGTTAGTCGTATAGACAGGAACGACAATCCGACCTTTATGTGGTCCAGTACGAAGGGTAATCCCCACTCCAGGACCTACACCTAAGAATTTCATCCAATCGGCTTTGACCATCGGAGTAATATCTTGAGGCGCTGACCAAGTCTTCCCGTCGTCATCACTGTAGGACATCCATAGATAGCTATCCTTGGCAATCCTAAATGGAGAAGTTTTGTTTGTTGTGAAGTAGATATTGCCTAGTAGCTGGTTCCCCTTGTATAGATCACCTTTATCGCTATAGGATGGTTTAACAGGATCTACAACAACACGGTAGTCTGTCGCCTTGCCATCTGGAGTGTATACGGTACCATTTTCTCGAATGGTATAAGCTCCCTTTTCTCCTTCACGGTAGAGGATTTGATAGGTTTTTCCGTCAATTTCTTTATAGGCTTCTTCTTTTTGCGAAGACATTCCAAAGATTCCCTTCCCTTCTGGGAACATGTCATAAATGGCAAAGATGCGTTTGGTTTCAGGATCTTGAGTCAAGGTCATATCGATATTCACTGGTGAACCGATCGATGGGTCAGAAGCCTTTGGATTGTCACGTAAGTTGGTAATGGTTACTCGGTCTCCCCAAGTTTTACCATTGTCTTCACTACGTCTGATGACCATACCGATATCACCCCAGTCACTCGAATGGAGACGGCGTTCATCTGCACCTGCAATCAGAGTTCCTTTATCTGTCTTGAGAAGAGCTGGAATACGATAACTCTTGATTCCATCTTTATTTGGTTTGTTGTTCATTCCACCTTCAAAGACGTCTTCTTTCTCTGAGATTTTTGCACCCTCAGGAAGTTTCTTCTCCAAATCACCTCTTTCAAATAGTTGACTTCTCGTTTGAACTTCTTCTGGGCTTAAGGCACGATCATAGACGGTTAGGTTTCGAACTTGTAGATTACTTCCCCAGACTGTATTGCTGGCACGCTTGGTTGCTCCGATTTGAGCATGCGTTACATCTGGCATATCTTTGATGAAATTACCAGATTTCAGACTTGTTCGAGATAATACCCCGTTCACGTAGAGGCGCACTCGGCCTTTTGGCAATTCTGCTGTCGGTTTTTCAACTGTGAAAGTCACTGAGTTCCACTGGCCAGGACGTACTTGTAAAGGAGCATCCGTATATTTATCATAGAACTGTTCCCCTTTAGCACCGCGTCCTTCAACCAAGGCTACTTGATTGTAGACCGCCATAGTGAAGTACTCATCTTTTTTGGTAGCACTCGACACAGAAAAGAGATTATAGAATGCTGGAGCTTTGGCATCGGGCTTAAACTCCATGTGAACAGTTGCGTTTTCAAGTTTCTTTAGTTTTTCTAATTCACTTGATAAATCAACTCTCTGACTATTTGACGCATTGGTTTCAACATCTTCTTTTTCTAGGACAGGATTGGCATTCTGTAAATCCCTTGAATAATAATCACGAGGAATAGCATTCGAATCTGTTGATTTTTCCTCTTCTTTTAACGTTGTTTCCGTTGCATTTTCTGTCTTTTCTTCTACCTGCTTCTTGAGCTTATCTTGATCAAGTTCAGTCCCAACTACATTCTTATCAGCATCAGATGCATTTGCTACTACAGCTTCTTTGGGCACCTCTTCTGATGATTGGTCTTTGCCTTTTTCCACATTTTCAGTACTTGGCGCTACTACATTTCCCTGTTCTTGGGCTAAAACTGGCGAAACTCCAAATACAACTGTACCAATTAGTACAGAAGCTGTTCCAACTGCAAATTTTCTAATGCCATATCGTCGTTTTCGATCAAAATCCCTATACTTCATTTTTTAACCTTTCATATTCTCTGTAAATAAAGCGCTTTCTTTTTTTCTTAAAATTTTTAGTTCCTCCAACTAAACAAGTAAAAAGAAAGTAACCGACTGAATGAGACCTCCCATTCTTCAAACGTCCACTGCTCTTACTCTCTGACCAAACAGCGGAAAGTTTCCTCCTTTCGCATAATACCTTTCCCCCATTATACAATAAACTTTGAACTTTATAGCTAAATTGATATAGAATAGATTTTACTTTCAAGAATAATTTAATATTTTAAATTTACAAAAAGTACTTTCAGTGATTTCAATATAAAAAAGAGAGCTAGTGCTCTCTCAAAGTTATTTTTTTACATAGGAAAAAGGAATCTCACTGCCACAGAGCCAGTTGTAGACTTGGTCATTGACAAAAACATTCATAGCTTCGTGAGCATACTCAGGCATGATGCGATAGGACTTGTCACAGGTCAGACGGTTGTAAATCGCAAACTGGGTAATGGGATAGCAAACATCGTCATCCAAGCCCGTAATCATCTTGACCTCTCCTTTGATACGATGGGCAAGATTCTTCACATCGATATAGGCAAGAATCCCCATGATTTCCTCCTCTGTTTCATGGAAGGGATCGTGGAACTTGAAATAACGGAAGAGTTCATCATAGGCTTCACTGGTATTGCCAATCTCAAGCACTCGTCTAAAGTCAGACAAGAAGGGATAGATGGCAACTATTCGCTGAATCCGAGGATTGAGCGCTGCTGCAACCAGGGCTAAAGCCCCTCCTTGTGAGGCACCATAGCTAGAAAATCGCTTCTCATCCACCTGAGGCAGACTAGCCACAATTTCAACCAACTGGTAAATATCTAGATAGACATCCTTATAAAAGAGCTGGTCTCGACCTTCAACAGCACCACGGATAATGTGGCCCTTGACCGTATTTCCCAAAGGAGAGCGCAAACCATCTTGTGAATAGCCCGACTGGCCTCGAACATCCATAGAAACAACACCGTAACCAGCCACAGTATAGGCCAGCATGTCAGCCCAATCCCAGCCACGTCCCATGTATCCATGGAAATGGAAAATTAGCGGAACCTTCTCCTCAGTCTTTGGAAGGACGATGCGTGCATAGACCTTTCCTTCATTCCTTCCCTCAAAGGTTAGCTCATAGCACTTGACTTGAGGAATATGGAAATCTCTTTCCTCCAACTGATAGGCAGGAAGAGAGGAAACTTTTTTGACCTCTTCATCCCAAAAAGCATCAAAGTCTTCTGGAACCTCATCTCTTCCTTTATAAGTCTTGATTTCTTCTAGCAAAGCTGGATTTTTCATAGTATGCTCCTTTTGTTTTGTAATCGCTATCATAACTGTAGCATATCTGGGAAAGCAATGCAAGAAAGAAGGGTAATACTCTTCGAAAATCAAATTCAAACCACGTCAGCTTCGCCTTGGATTATATATGTAACTGACTTCGTCAGTCTTATCTACAACCTCAAAGCAGTGCTTTGAGCAACCTGCGGCTAGCTTCCTAGTTTGCTCTTTGATTTTCATTGAGTATAAATAGATAGAGATTTTAAATTCTCCTCCCTCAGACCTATCATCTGAAAGTAGTTTTAAAACAAAAAGAGCGTTTCCGCTCTTTGGTTATCAATAAGTGCTAGCTCCTTTCTCTAGTTTGACGGTTTGAAATTTCTTTTGGTAGGTCACTTTAATCGTCATATGAGAGTCCTCGTTTCTTTTTGATGACTCTAGTATAAGACCCAAACCTAAAAGCTAGCTTATAGATTTCTTAGAAAAGGCTTAATCCAGATGTTCTCTCTTTTCTAGATGGAGGGCAATCATACGCCATTCTGGATCCTCTTTCCAACCTTCTATCGAACTAATATAGCTGGCAACCTTTCTGGCTTCTTCTAAAATCGGAAAATCTTCGATAATATCAGCCACTTGAAACTCTGGTAGTCCTGACTGTCTAGTTCCAAAAATCTCACCCGATCCGCGCATTTTCAAATCTTCCTCCGCAAGGACAAATCCATTAGTCGTTTCTGTCATGATCCGCATGCGGTCCTTCCCTGACTCAGTCTTGGGATTGGCAACGAGAACAGCATAGGACTGCTTGTCCCCCCGACCAACACGACCTCTGAGCTGGTGAAGCTGGCTGAGACCGAACCGATCGGCATCCATGATGATTATGACGGTCGCATTAGGAACATTAACCCCAACCTCGATAACGGTTGTAGATACTAGAATATCTGTTTTTCGCTCTTTGAAATCCTGCATGATCTGGTCTTTATCGTCACTCTTCATCTTACCATGTAGGAGAGCCACTTCTGCCTTGCCTACAAAATGAGCTGTCAACTCCTCTGATAAGGCAATGGCATTTTTCAGATCCAGAGCTTCTGATTCTTCAATCAAGGGAGAGATGACGTAGGCTTGAGAACCTTTTTGAATTTCCCCCTCTAGCCAAGTCAAGACCTGAGATAGTTGCTCATGCTTGATCCAACGCGTTACAATGGGTTTCCGACCCGCAGGCATCTGGTCGATAATGGAAACATCCATATCCCCAAAGGCTGTGATGGCCAAGGTTCGTGGAATGGGAGTCGCCGTCATCATGAGGACATCTGGGTTGTCCCCTTTTTCCCGTAAAATACGCCTTTGCCCCACACCAAAACGGTGCTGCTCATCAATGATAATCAAACCAAGACGAGCATAATCCACCCCATCCTGAATCAGAGCATGGGTTCCGATGATAAAGTCGGCCTCACCCTTTGCTATGGTCTCCAAGACTTCTCTTTTTTCTGCAGCTTTCAAGGATCCTGTCAAGAGAGCGAGTTTCAAGTCTGGAAAGAGACTCTGTAGACTTTCAAAGTGTTGCTCTGCTAGGATTTCTGTCGGTACCATGAGAGCAGACTGGTGCCCAGCCGTCACTGCCGCAAACATAGCCAAGCCAGCTACTACTGTTTTTCCGCTTCCCACATCTCCTTGCAGGAGACGATTCATGTGGTAATCGGATTTCATGTCGGCCAAAATTTCCTGCAAACTCTTTTCCTGAGCTGGGGTCAGGACAAAAGGAAGATTTTCTTTAGCAGCTGTCACCTTTTCCTGAGACCAATTCAGAACCAAACCGCTGCCCTGAACTCTATTTTCAGACTTAAGAGTCTGCAATTGCATTTGAAAATAAAAGAGTTCCTCAAACTTGATCCGGCGAAGGGCCTGCTTGTATTCTGCCAAATCCTTTGGAAAATGCATAGCTCGGACTGCCTGACAACGGGACATGAGTTTGTATTTGTCCAACAAAGACTGGGGAAGATTTTCCTCTATCAAGAGGTCCAGTCCCTGATCAAAGGCTGTCTTAATGACCTTGACCAAACTAGCCTGACTGATTCCTTGAGCCAGACGATAGACGGGCTGGAGGTCATCCTCCACCTGAGCTAAAACTTTCATCCCAGTCAAACTAGCCTTAGCACGGTCCCATTTTCCAAAGACAGCAAGGGTTGCTCCCAATTCTATCTTATCAGCTAGATAAGGCTGGTTAAAGAAATTCACCGCAAAAACAACTTCTCCCTGCTTGAGGCTAAAGCGCAGGCGATTGCGCTTGAAACCATAATACTGGACACTGGCAGGAGTCACGACTTGACCAGAAAGAACCGCCTTTTCACCGTCTTCCAGTTCCAGCACCTGCTTGGTCTTGAAGTCTTCGTAACGGAAAGGAAAGTAGAGCAAGAGGTCTTGCAAGTTTTCAATTCCTAGTTTGGCGTATTTCTCGGCTGACTTTGGTCCCACACCAGGCAAGACATGCAAGGGTTGATGTAGATTCATGCTCCACTCCTTTCTTTTTTAATAATATTCTCTCGGAATGCGATCGCTGAGGAGACAAACCACCTCATAGTTAATGCTTCCGCGGTAGACTGCTACTTGAGTAGCTGTGATTTCCTTATCTCCGTCGGAGCCAATCAAGGTTACCTTGGTTCCAAGTGGGTAAACCTTAGGCAATCGAATGGTGATTTGGTCCATCGAAACCCTACCGACGATTGGGCAAGCTTGCCCGTCTACTAAGACGGAGAAATTCTGCATGTCTCGTGTCCAACCATCCGCATAGCCGATTGGCACGGTCGCGATGACTTGCTCGCTATCCGCCTGATAGGTAGCTCCATAGCCCATGCAGGTTCCAGCTGGAACTGTCTTGACATGAACAAGGGCAGATTGCAAGGTCAAGGCTGGTGTCAGGTCATAAGGCAAGTCCAAAACCTCTCCGCTGGGATTGAGACCATACATGGCATCTCCTATACGAACCGCATTGAAAATAGTCTCTGCATGCCAAAGAGTCGTTGCCGAGTTGCTGGCATGAACCAGCTCTGGTACCTCCTTCATACTTGCTAAAACAATCTTAAAGCCTTCTAACTGCTTATTAAAGTAGTCATCTGATGCTTCATCTGCAGTCGCAAAGTGAGTAAAGATTCCCTCAACACGAACCCCCTCTTGCTTGAGCAAGTACTGAGCTTGATCAGCTTCACTGACCTCTCTAAAACCAATCCGTCCCATTCCTGAGTCAATCTTAAGGTGAACCGACAATCCATCTAGGTCAGCACCAGTAGCTAAGAGTGCTTGAATCCACTCCAGTCCAGCTACTGTCAAGGTGATGTCATATTCTTTAGCTAGGGAAACAGCTTCTAGCTCAGAAACTCCTAAAATGAGGATTTTCTTGTTTATCCCTGCTTTGCGCAACTCAATAGCTTCATCAATATTGGAAACGCAAAATCCATCAACATCATCTTGGATAGCAGTGGCAACAGCTACCGCCCCATGTCCATAAGCATTGGCCTTAACTACTGCAAATTTGAGCGTACCTTTAGGGATATGACTCCCCATTTGTTGGATATTTTTTCGAATAGCTCCCAGATGAATGAGAGCCTTGGTTGGTCTATGTGGACTAGCTTTCATGATTTTCCTCCAAAATGACACTGGCTGTCACAAACTGATCTGTATGGCTGATCGACAGCCAAATCTTTCCTGAAAATGGCGCCTGACTAAAATAGGGAGCCCCTCGTTCATTGTTCAAAACTTCCAAATCCTGAAAGGTCAGTTTGCCAATACCTGTCCCCATAGCCTTGGAAAAAGCCTCCTTAGCCGACCAGCGACCTGCCAAATATTCGATTTGCCTGCGCCCTTTGAGACTGCTAAAGCGCTCCATTTCCTTAGCGGTCAGCACGCGCTTGGCAAATCCTTCATGTCGTGTAACTGCGCCTTCTACCGAAGACAATTCTTCGATGTCAATTCCATGTCCAACTATCATACTCACAAAAGGAGTTGAGATTCCCCCAACTCCATCCTTTTCACTTATTTTGTTAAGGTAGTATAAATTTCTTCTACCAAGGCTACTGTATTTTCCCAACCTAGACAAGGGTCAGTAATGGAACAACCAAAGATTTCTGGTTGGTTTTGACGACCATCAGCCAGGTAAGATTCGATCATAAAGCCTCGAACCGTCTTTTTAATCTTTTCATTCCAGTCACGATTCAGCAAGGCTTGACGAACAATGCGAATTTGTTCCATATACTGCTTGCCTGAATTGTCATGATTGGTATCGATGATAATGAAGGGATTTTCAAGTCCCATAGTCTCATAGCGATTGATGGCATTTAAGAGGGTTTCATAGTAGAAGTTGGGTTCATTTTTGCCGTATTCATTCATGGCACCACGAAGAATAACGTGAGCCAAGGGATTTCCTGAAGTTTCCACTTCTTGACCATGGTAAAGGAAGGTTTGCTTGTTTTGAGCTGCATAGATGGCATTAAACATGACCCCAAGATTCCCAGATGTTGGATTTTTCATCCCAACTGGAGCATCAATCCCAGACGCCACAAAACGGTGTTCCTGGTCTTCCACTGAACGAGCTCCAACTGCATGATAGCTGACCAAATCATCAACCAAAACGAGATTTGACGGATAGAGCATCTCATCAGCTGTCGTCAAGCCCGTTTCGGTAATCACACGGTAATGGAGCTGACGAACTGCCTGCAAACCATTGATGAGACTAGGCGCCTCACTAGCATTTGGCTGATGAATCATACCCTTATAGCCATCTCCGTTGGTACGAGGTTTGGCAGTATAAACACGCATGACGATAAAGATTTTATCCGCAACTTTTTTCTGTAAGTCTGCTAAACGACGAGCATATTCCAAAACAGCCTCTTCATTGTCAGAAGAGCAAGGCCCCATCACCAAAAGGATTCGGTCGTCCTCACCTGAGATGATGTCTGCCAACTCTCGATCACGAGCTTCCTTATAACACAAGGCTTCAGGTGACAACTGGGTCGCAGCCTTGATTGCTTCAATATCTATTTCTTGACCTTTTTCGATAAATGCCATCTTATTCTCCTAGCGTTTGGTAGATTTCGCGAACAAGTGCTTCCGTATTGTCCCATCCTAGGCAAGGGTCCGTGATAGACTTGCCAAAAACTTCAGGTTCATTTTGACGTCCATCTTCCAGATAGGACTCAATCATAAAACCACGAACGTATTTTTTGATTTTCTCATTCCAGTCACGGTTGATCAAGGTCTGGCGTACGATACGGATTTGATCCATGTACTGCTTGCCCGAATTGTCATGATTGGTATCGATGATTATAAAGGGATTTTCCAAGCCCATCTTTTCATACTGATCAATGGTATTCATTAAATTGTCATAGTAGTAGTTGGGAATATTTTTCCCATATTCATTCAAGGCACCGCGAAGAATGGCATGAGACAATGGATTCCCAGTCGTTTCCACCTCTTTACCGAGGAAGAGGAAGCTCTGCTTGTTTTGTGCTGCGTAAATCCCGTTAAACATAACATTGAGATTTCCAGATGTTGGATTTTTAAATCCTGTTGAAAAATCTGCTCCACTCGCTACAAAACGGTGCTGTTGATCTTCTACAGAACGAGCTCCAACAGCCATATATGAAATCAAATCATCTACCAAAGGAAGGTTTTCTGGGTAGAGCATCTCATCAGCAGTTGTCATACCCGTCTCGGTAATCACACGGTAGTGTAGCTGACGAACTGCCTTGATTCCATTGATCAAGCTAGGAGCTTCTGTCGCGTTTGGTTGGTGAATCAAGCCTTTATAGCCATCTCCATTGGTACGAGGTTTGGCTGTATAAACCCGCATGACCATAAAGATACGGTCTTTGACTTCTTCTTGCAAGGCAGACAAGCGCTTGGCATACTCGAGGACTGCCTCCTCATTATCAGATGAACATGGTCCAATCACCAAGAGAATACGCTGGTCCTCTCCACGGATGATGGCTTCCAATTCCTGATCACGCTGGTATTTTTTTTCATAAGCCAAACCATCTAGTTTTGATAAGGCGCGAACTTCTTCAATGTTAATTTTAGGACTTTTAGCTGTAAATACCATGATTCATCTCCTTATAAAGCAAACGGACACCAAGTAAAAATGTATTTTCACCAGGTATCCGCCTGTTCTTATGTCTTATTAGTTTCGTCTTCCATGACAATTCTTAAATTTCTTACCTGAACCACATGGACAAAGTTCATTACGCCCAATTCGGCTCAAGTCCACATCTGCTGGAAGATTTGCACGCTGGGCTGCGATATTACGAGTAGCCGTTGTGCTAATATTAATCTCCGTCTGTGGTCTTTCTTGTTCATGGATTTGCGCTTTCATCATCAAACGAGTGACGTCAAATTCAATTGACCCAATCATGTCGTTAAACATGCGGAAACCTTCTGCCTGGTACTCAACAACTGGGTTGTTTTGCGCATAGCCACGAAGTCCAACAGCATTTCGCAACTGGTCAAGAGCATCAATATGGTCTGTCCACTTGTTATCCACAACACGCAGAATCAAGACTTTTTGGAATTCCTTGACTGCGTCCTCGTCTCGTAATTTTGAGATTTGACTATCGTAGACCTTTAAGGCACGTTGGAAGAGTTCATCTTTGATATCACGATCTGACAAACCAGCCAAATCTTCCTCAGAAATAGAACTCTCTGGTAGCAGATTGTATTTAGCAAAGTTCAAGATAGCTTTGATTTTTTCTTCTTCCTTAGAACGTGAATGAGCATCCACAACTCGTCCGATCGTACGTTTAATCATAGCGTGAATCTCAGGAGCCAAGTCACGGTCAGCAGTGATAACATCATAACGCTGCGCATAGATAATCTCACGTTGTTCGCGCATGACATCATCGTATTGAAGAACTTGTTTACGTGTATCGTAGTTATTCCCCTCAACGCGTTTTTGAGCTGCTTCAACCTGACGGGTCAACATACGGGACTCAATAGCTTCTTCTGACATATTGAGGCGTTCAAAGACACCTTTCAAGCGGTCTGAACCGAAGCGTTTCATCAAATCATCTTCAAGAGATAGGTAGAATTGAGACTCACCTGGATCTCCTTGTCTTCCTGAACGTCCACGAAGCTGGTTATCAATACGACGGCTCTCGTGGCGTTCTGTACCGATGACACAAAGTCCACCCAATTCACGAACACCTTCACCGAGCTTGATGTCAGTACCACGACCGGCCATGTTGGTTGCGATGGTAACCGCACCACGTTGACCAGCGTTCATAATGATTTGCGCTTCTTTGTAGTGGTTCTTCGCATTTAGAACTTCGTGGGGAATTCCTGCTGCAACCAATTTCTGAGAAATATAATCACTGGTTTCAACGGCAACAGTACCAACCAAGACAGGTTGTCCTTTTTGGTAACGAACCTTGACATCTTCAACAACAGCATTAAATTTTGCTTCAATACTTGCATAAAGAAGGTCAGAGTGGTCAATACGTTGAACAGGACGGTTAGTTGGGATTGGGATGACACGAATGTTATAGATTTCACGGAATTCTTCTTCCTCTGTCTTACCAGTACCCGTCATACCAGACAACTTCTTATACATACGGAAGAGATTTTGGTAGGTGATAGAAGCTGAAGTCTTGGTTTCGTCTTGAATCGGCACGCCTTCCTTGGCTTCGATGGCTTGGTGCAAGCCATCAGAATAACGACGACCTTCCATAGTACGACCTGTAAATTGATCGACAATCAAGATTTCCTGCTCTTCGCTGACCACATAGTCAATATCAAGAAGCATGATATAGTTAGCACGAAGGGCATTATCAATGAAGTGGGTCAAGGCCACGTTTTCAATATCGTAGAGATTTTCCAGTTTGAAGTAGTCTTCAGCCTTGTCAATCCCTGAATCAGATAAACCAATAGTCTTAGACTGAATGTCAATGATATAATCATCTTTGTCCAAAGATTTGACAAAGTGATCTGCCATATGATACAGCTGACTTGTTTCGACAGCATTGGCTCCTGAAACGATCAAAGGCGTACGCGCTTCGTCAATCAAAATCGAGTCTACCTCGTCAACCAAGGCATAGTTAAGCGGACGTTGTACCATATTTTCAGCTCGAACGACCATGTTATCACGAAGGTAGTCAAATCCAATCTCAGAGTTGGTTGAGTAGGTGATATCACATGCATAAGCCTCTCTTTTTTCCATCGGAGACTTAGCTGCTAAGTTGATCCCTACTGATAAACCAAGCCATGAATAGAGTTCACCCATTTCAGTAGCATCACGCTCAGATAGGTATTCATTGACCGTTACTACGTGAACTCCTTTTCCAGACAAGGCATTCAGATATACCGGCATAGTCGCTGTCAGGGTTTTTCCTTCCCCTGTACGCATCTCAGGTACATCTCCGTGGTGAAGGACAATCCCCCCCATAATCTGAACCTTATATGGGAAAAGACCTAAGACACGCTTCGCTCCTTCGCGGACAACTGCAAATGCTTCAAACAAAAGTTGATCTAAAGTTTCACCATTAGCATAACGTTCCTTAAATTCAACCGTTTTTGCTTGCAATTCTTCATCGGTCAAGGCTGCCATTTCGTCCTCATAGGACATGACCTTGTCCGCCATCTTTTCTAATTTTCTTATTTCACCTTTATCATTTTCGATGATTTTTTTTAAAATATTAGCCATTATTTTCCTTACTTTTAATTCTGAAGATTTTAGAATGTTCTTTTAATTGTAGCATATTTACTCTCATTTTTCAAGAAAGAATCCTTACTTTACAAAGGAAAAAGACATCTCTAAAATCCACTTTTTTCAATCTTCTGTCGGCATTTTTTTGTTTTTTGTTCGTGATGCATGCTTGATGATCCAGGCACAACTGGGACTTAGTTCCTCCCTCTTCCAAGTTTGAAGAATCCTTTCGAACTTATCGGGGTCTTCCTTGTATAAATCATTTAGATTATTGGCTACGCTTTTTTGAATGGACTTGTCTTTATCATCCTTTAGATTGGTCAGAATAGTGGTGAAATCCTCAAGATAATCTAACACCACGGTTTGTCTCTTAGCCCAAGGCAGACGGATACGCATGCACTCGCTGGCAAGTCTACGAACGCGCAAATTTTCATCCTGACTCCATTCTATCAGCAAAGCCATTGTATCCTTAGGATAGCGAGCCAGTAAGGGCCTCATGGAAAATTCTCCCGTAAATCGCTTGGTGAGTTCCTTACTAAAGGCCGCGCTCAATTCAAATTCCTTGTCTCCATATAGCTCTATATATTTGTCAATTGGCCAAAGCCAGTAACCTTCTGAAAACATGCCTAAACCACCCTCTAACTCAGGGCCTAAAATTTTCTCAAAAACCTTGAGAGAGTCCTGATAAGATAGGGGGAGGCATTCTTTGATACTTTTAGCCAAGAGTTCTTGACGCTGGCTAAACTCCAAATTTTCCAGGTCTTTTTCTAGCAACAAGCTAAATTTTTGTCCATCAAAGGCGGGGGACGCTGCTTGCAACCGTCAACTCAAATCCTTAGCATAAGCCAGGTCATAATAGTCCTTTACTTTTTTCGCCATTTTTAAATCCCTTAATCTTCTGTTTACGGAACTTATTATATCATACAGATAGCTCGTCAACCAAATCATTTTCACTTCTCAAACTATTTTGACAAGAAAATAAAAAGGGCTAGAAGCTAGTCTAGCCCATCAATTTTTAGTGTTTAATTTCCAAAAAATGCTGGTAATAAGCCAAAGTACAAAAAGAGATTGATCCAGAAGGCCATGCAAAATAGTACTCCAAAGATAAAGAGACTGATTTTTTTAATCAGTATGGAGTATAGGATGGATAAAACACCAAAGACCACGAAGAGTTTTTTCATAACGAAATAATAAATTGAAACTCCTCCTATTTGCCAATCCCAAGGAAGAAAGAACATGAGGAACCAGAGAAAGCAAATCGTAAGAATATAGATTTTGTAATAGCTATACATAAACTGCCTTACCTTTGACATCTTAAACCTCCTCTAAAAATTAGCTATTCTGTGATGAGCCTCTGTTATTGATCTGTCTCAGCTTGAACATTCTCTTCAGGCAGACATAGACTTTCCAGTCATTTACAAGAGACAAGAAGACTAAAAGAATCCATATCCCCCATCTTGTTAGATCCATGGGATTTTTCAAGATAAAATTGAAAATCAACAAAGAAAAAATTGTAAAAGCGATACTGAATAAAGCCCAAAAAGGGAGATAAATCCAATAAAAGTAATAGAAAAACACGAAATATTTACTATCTTTATCCGCCTTCTCAATCCAATGAAAAAAATAAAAGTATGGCGACAAGACCAAGAGTTGAAAAAGTCTTCCTAGCATAGCTTTCTCCAAGATTTCTTTTTATTTTATTATACCAAAAAAAACCTGGAAAAGGCTTTCCAGGTTTGAGTTTAAAATCACTAGTCATACTAGAGAAATCCCTTTATTCATAGTCGATTCACTTTATTGACTTGATGAAGATGTTCCGAAATCGACCTTAGGAACTGTCTTGGCTTCTTCTGTTTCTTTGAAGGTTTCAGCTTCTTTAAAGTTCATCATATTCGCAAAGAGTACGGTTGGGAAACTCCTCAACTTTTGATTGTACTCGGCTGCGACCTTGTTATAATCCTTACGTGCTACAAAGATACGATTTTCACTTCCTGAAAGTTCCACCATCAGTTGCTCAACATTTTGATTGCTCTTGAGTTCAGGGTAGTTCTCCGTCAAGGAAATCAAACGGGAAAGAGCGGAGCTCAACTCTCCCTGAGCCTTTTGGTTTTCTTCCGATGTTACTGAGCTACTGCCGATTTTAGCTCTGGCATCAGCAATTTTAGTAAAGACTTCTGTTTCATGATTCATTTGTCCTTTAACGGACTCCACCAAATTACCAATCAAGTCTGAACGACGTTGGAGGGCTGTAGAGACATCGGCCTGAGCCTGCTCCACTTTAGCCTGTTCACCAACCAAACCATTATAGGTCGTCACTGCGGAACAACTTGCCAGAACTAGTAGTCCAAAGAAAATCGCCACTATAGAGAGAATTACTTTATTTTGTTTCATATCAAAACCTTAACACTTTCTTTTATCAACTTTTCTGAGGTAGGACTCAGATTTTAAATCAATTTCCCAATCTTTGTTTTTTTATTCTAAATTAAGGAGTAAACTTTTGCAAAGGAGTTGCCTTACTGCTTTGAGGAATCGGTTTAAGATTTATATAGGGTCACTCACCAGTCATCAGACGAACCGCCACCATCAAAGCCACCGCCGTCCCAGCCTCCAGATGAGTCTGAGCCCGAGTCTGACCAAGAAGATCCTGAATCTGATGAGTCACCGCCCCACCAGCCTCCGCCAGAATCATCTCCATGTGAACCACCACGACCTCCAAATATAAATCCAATAATCATGACGATGACGTAAATCAGAGCTCCAAATCCGATAACTCCGTCGCTCGAACTGCTTTTTCGATGCCGTTTCGAAGATTGGCTCTCACTGGTATACTTTTCAATTTCTCTTAGACGACTAGAATTAGTAGCATAGTCGTAACTACTTTTAGAACTTGAAGAAGGTGTACTCGAACCACTATAGAACATGTAGTTGAGATTGTTTACTATAGAGAGAACTCCCTTGTTGTAGTCACCATTTTGAAAGTAGGGGCGTGCTGTTGTCAAGAACCTGTGAGTCTGATAATCTGTGATCTTACTGGCCACATTATTGCTGGTTTCAATCCGTGATTTTCTATCTTGAACTGCAAGCACAATCAAGACACCGTGATTATCTCCCGAATAGCCAATCTTCCAAGCTCTAGCTGTTTCATTGGCAACTGTTTCGATTGTTTCTCCATCTAGGCTTTTCACAACATAAACGCCTATTTGGAATTTTTCCGCTTTTTTACTATTGACATTATTCAATTCTCGAATCTGACTAATTGTCGCGTCAGTCAAATAGTGATTTGGATCATATATCCCGTACTCAGGTTTTTCAGGTGCAGTGAATGCTGATAAGAAGAGAAAGACCGTCAGCAATCCAAGTAAGCGAACCAACAAACTATTTTTAAATAATCTGCTTCTTTTCATAATAACCTCCCTGATAAAGGAAAATTGATTTAAGGAATTATAGCATTTTGATTTTTACAAAAAAAGTGCATTTTCATTACAAATAGGTTACAAAAACTAGGAAAATGATTGAATTTTGATGACAGATTCTTTCACCTATTTTATAGAAAAAAGAAGACCTCCCAGTCTTCTTTTAAGTTATTTATATTGGAAAACAAGCACAATTTACTTGCGTTTTCTTGCGATTAAATGAATCGGGGTTCCTTCAAAGACAAAGGCCTTGCGGATTTGATTTTCCAAGAAACGTAGGTAAGAAAAGTGCATAAGTTCTTCTTCATTGACAAAGATGACAAAGGTTGGTGGTTTGGTTGCCACTTGGGTCGCGTAGAAAATCTTGAGGCGTTTTCCTTTGTCTGTCGGTGTTGGATTGATAGCAATGGCATCCATAATCACATCGTTCAAGACAGCTGATGGGATACGGGTGTTTTGACTTTCGCTGATTTGCTTGATCATCTCAGGCAATTTGTGAAGTCGTTGCTTGGTAAGAGCTGAAACAAAGACAATAGGAGCATAAGACAGGTATTGGAACTGCTCACGGATATCTTCTTCCCAGTTCTTCATGGTATGGTTGTCTTTCTCAAGAGTATCCCACTTGTTGACCACGATGATCATTCCTTTACCAGCTTCGTGGGCGAAACCTGCGATACGCTTGTCGTACTCACGAATCCCTTCTTCGGCATTGAGGACCATCAAGACCACGTCTGAACGGTCAATGGCACGCATGGCACGCATGACAGAGTATTTTTCAGTATTTTCGTAGACTTTACCAGACTTACGCATACCAGCTGTATCAATCATGGTAAACTCTTGACCATCAGCATCTGTAAAATGGGTATCAATGGCATCGCGCGTTGTTCCAGCTACTGGACTAGCAATCACACGGTCTTCTCCCAAAATGGCATTGATCAAACTTGATTTCCCAACGTTTGGACGACCAATTAGGCTGAATTTAATGACATCTGGATTTTCTTCTTCGACTTCATGTGGTAGATTTTCCACGATGGCATCCAGTACATCACCCGTACCGATACCGTGGACAGACGAAATCGGCAGCGGTTCTCCCAAACCTAGCGCATAGAAATCAAAGATATCATTTCGCATCTCAGGATTGTCAACCTTGTTAACGGCAAGGATAACAGGTTTATGGGTTTTATAGAGTTTGCGAGCTACGTACTCGTCCGCATCTGTAATCCCTTCTTTCCCAGACACCACAAAGACGATGACATCTGCTTCTTCCATAGCAATTTCTGCTTGGTGTTTGATTTGCTCCATGAAGGGAGCATCGACGTCGTCAATCCCTCCAGTATCAATCATACTGAAAGAACGGTTGAGCCACTCACCCGTTGCATAGATACGGTCACGTGTCACACCCTCGACATCTTCTACGATTGAGATTCGCTCACCAGCGATCCGATTAAATAGGGTTGATTTCCCAACATTGGGACGTCCCACAATGGCAATAGTTGGTAAGGCCATGTTTTCTCACTTTCTACAATAACTTTTTCTGTTCTAGATTCTTCCGAGTTGAGCTAGGTTCGGCTTGACCAAACTGCTCTGCCAAACGCTGACTCCAAGAGGTCGTCGCACGCGCACCAGCATAGTCTGCCTGTACTTGGTCATAGTCCAAAATCGCTTCAACTGGCTGTTCTTGGTATTCTTCTTCAAAAACCACTTGGCTCAAAGGTAGTCTTGGTTTGACATCATGTTGTTGATTTGGCACACCGAGGGCAATCCCAAAAACAGGGTAGGTATAGTCAGGCAAGTTAAAAAGCTCTGCCACTTCTTCCGACTTATAACGAACCAAACCGATAATCACACCACCATATCCCAGACTCTCTGCCGCAAGCAAGGTGTTTTGACCAGCAAGCGCAGCATCCACAGATGTGATGAGGAGACCTTCCACTCCTTGAGGTTGGAAAACATCCGTATGAAGGCTCGCTCCCTTTTCAGCTCGGTTCAAGTCACCGACAAAGAGCAAAAAGGCAGCTGACTGGCGAATGGCTTCCTGAGGAACCAGTTCATATAAGGCATCTTTCTTCTCTTGACTGCGCACAAGAATCACAGAGTAGGATTGGAAATTTTTCCAAGATGACGCCATTTGTCCAGCAGTTAAAATCTCATCCAAGTCTGCCTGAGGAATCTCTTGCTCCTTAAAGCGACGAACTGAAGTATGAGCTTTCATCAGTTTAATGGTTTCTGTCATCGGCGATTTTCTCCTTCTAGTCTTGTCTCCTCAGCCAAATACCGGATTCGTTCCATGACCCGTCTAGCTTCCCAAGTCTCGTCATTTCCATTCTTTCCTTTGGCAAAATGTTTTTCCAAATCTTGGAAATTAAAGTTGGAAGTAAAGAAGGTCGGCAAATCTTCCTGCATGCGATACTGGAGGATGACTTGGAGAATCTCATCACGCACCCAAGGGGTAGACTGCTCTGCACCAATATCATCCAAGACTAAAACTTCTGCTAACTTGATCTCATCCACCAAGGTCTTCACAGATCCTTCACCGATGGCATTTTTCACATCAATGACAAAACTTGGATAGTGGAGAATGGTTGTTGAAGCACCTCGTTTTTCAGATAGGTCATGGGCCAGAGCCGCCATCATGAAACTCTTACCAACACCAAAATCTCCGTAAAGATAGAGACCTTTTCGGATACTTGGGTAAAGGTCAACAAAGGCATAGAGTCTTTCAAAAATCGGCAAACGACCTAGATCATCCAGGTCAATCTGAGCCAATTTCGCTTTCTTGAGACTTGCTGGTAGATTGATCAACTTGAGACGATTCTTGATTGCCGCCTCTTTTTCAGCCGCGATTAGTTCTGGTGTTTCTTCATAAGATACATCTGCATAACCATGATTCATAACCAAGATAGGCTTATAGCCACGCGCTATATAGTCAGCATCCCCACGAAGAAACTTATCCCGTTCTGTGATGTATTGGTTGAACTTGGAGATGCTACGATTTAACTCCTCTTGGCTGAGGGATTCTTTCTGGATAAAAGCCGCTACATCGGGGTCCTTCATGATCTGCTGGACTAGGTCCTGATACTGAAAACGACTTGACTGACGTTTGATTACGTCACCAACACTTTCCATCTAGTCTCCTCCTTCTTCTAATCGGGCTAACATTTCTTGTTTTTTACGTTCTAGTTCCAAACGAGTTTCCTCGCTGGTTTGATTTTTATATTCTGGATTGCTCCACTTGGGAACATTTGTCTTAGTTGAGCTGGCCTTGTTTTTCTGTTCTTCTTGCCCTTTTTGCTGGTGTTCTCGAATCCGAAGCACGGCTTCCTCTGCTGTCCGAATCTTACGATAGGCATAGTCGTTGGCGACCTTCATGGCGTATTTTTCATTGACATTGGCCGAATCAACCTTGTTAAAGGTTAAAAGTAAGACGATATTGATAACTTCGTCCAGCAAGCCTAAAGACGCCATCTGGTGAAGGAGTTCTCTTTCACTCTGGGTGATGTTTCCCTTACGTGTTTGCTTGATTTCGGCTAAAAATTCCAGGGGAGTTTTATTTTTAGCTTCCCTGATAATGGTCATTTCTTTGGGACTAAAGTCAGAAGACGCTGGTTTTTGTGCTATCTTTTCACGCATGCGTTTGACTGAAATAACTTGAGCCACTGTAGTCGCCTTGGCTAATTGATAGGTTTCAAACCAGGTCCATTTTTTCTCATCTGCGATGGCAAATAATTCCAAAACATCCGCCTGCTCGTTTTCAAAACGCAGACCATCTCGAGCCATCAGACGCTGAAAATGCTCCAAATCAAAATCGTTTTTCACCTTACTCTTAGACTCGATTGGAGTCACTTCTTCGGTCAAGTTTGGAAAGACTTGGCTCAAAGAAACAGAGAGTGCTTCTCCCTCACTTGGAGCTTGCTTCATAGAAGCAAGCGCAGTATCCCCAATCTTTCTCTCCAAGAGTCTACTATAGACAGAATGACTTAGAAATTCCTGACTGGAGAGGGGAGAATGAAGCTGTAATTCATAGGTTTCCCCTTTCTGATAAAGGGTCAACAAGTCTACAGCTGATAAGATTTTAAAGGACTGGAGGAGCGTATTCATCCCGAAGTTTAAATGATTAAGAATGTTAGCAAAAAGGTGTTCCTTTTGCCCGCCATCCCAAAAGGTAATGGCATATAGATAGAGGGTCAGAGCCTCCTGACCGATAATCGGGAGGTAGCACTGCACCAGAGATGAGGTATCTTGCGACACCCGATTATTCTTTAGAAAAGAAAAACGGTCATTTGGCTTCATCTATTTTTCCTTTTTCTTTTTAGAGGACTGGGTGATCTGCTGGAGCAGACTCTCCAACTCACTCACATCCTTAAAACTACGGTAAACGCTGGCAAAACGAACATAGGTAATCTCGTCCAGCTCTGCCAATTCTTCCATGACTAAAGCTCCAATATATTCACTTTGGATCTCATTCTCACTGCGACTACGGAGTTTTTGCTCAATACGATTGACCACCATGTTGATTTCATCACTTGACACAGGACGCTTCTGGGCTGAACGGATAATCCCATTAAAGATTTTATCTCTCGAAAACTGCTCTCGTGTACCGTCTTTCTTGACGACAACCAGTGTTCTTTCTTCTACTCGTTCATAGGTTGTAAAACGATGCTGACACTCATCGCACTCACGTCTTCGACGGATGGTATTTCCTTCTTCGGCTTGTCGACTATCCACAACACTAGACTTGCTAGCCCCACATTTTGGACAACGCATGCATTTTCCTCCTTGTCGTTTTCTTTTCATTATACCATTTTTTGAGCAATTCCCAAAACAATTCTTATTTTTACTTGACAAGTTTTTTGTTTTATTGTATTATTTTATTAGAACAATAAAGGTAAAGAAAGGAGACTATGATGTCCTGGATTTTTGATAATACAAAACCAATCTATTTGCAGATTATGGAAAAAATCAAACTAGATATTGTTTCCCATAAACTGGAACCCAACCAACAGCTCCCAACCGTGAGAGAGCTGGCAAGTGAGGCTGGGGTCAATCCCAATACTATCCAACGTGCCTTGTCTGACCTTGAACGTGAAGGCTTGGTCTACAGCAAGCGTACAACCGGACGCTTTGTGACAGAGGATCGGGACTTAATTGTCCAAACTCGTAAGCAACTATCTGAGGAGCAACTACAAGATTTTGTAACTGGCATGCTTCAATTCGGTTACAATCGTGAAGACTTACCCTCTGTATTAAGCGGTTATATTAAAGGAGTTTAAAAGTATGACATTACTAGCATTTGAAAATGTATCCAAATCTTATGGTTCTACAGCAGCCCTCAACAATATTTCCCTTGAGATTCCCGCTGGGAAAATCGTCGGTCTCCTTGGACCAAACGGTTCTGGAAAAACAACCTTGATCAAACTAATCAACGGACTTCTCCAACCAGACCAAGGTCGTGTCCTCATTAACAGCATGGAGCCAAGCCCTGCTACCAAGGCGATTGTCTCTTATCTACCAGACACGACTTATCTAAATGAGCAAATGAAGGTAAAGGATGCTCTCACTTACTTTCAAACTTTCTATCAAGATTTCAACCTTGAGCGAGCTCAGAACCTCCTTAGCGACCTTGGAATCAGTGAAGACAGCCGCCTCAAGCAGTTATCAAAAGGAAATAAAGAAAAGGTTCAACTCATCCTCGTTATGAGTCGAGAAGCTCGTCTATATGTTCTTGACGAACCAATTGGTGGTGTAGACCCAGCTGCCCGTGATTATATTTTGAATACCATCATCAACAACTATTCACCAACCTCAAGCGTTTTGATTTCAACCCACTTGATTTCAGATATTGAATCCGTACTAGATGAAATTATTTTCCTGAAAAATGGAAAAGTCGTCCGCCAAGGAAATGTGGATGATATTCGTTACGAGTCAGGTGAATCAATTGACCAGCTCTTCCGTCAGGAATTTAAAGCCTAAGCAAAGGAGATTATTATGTTTTGGAATCTAGTTCGTT
>ERZ772973.98-NODE-98-length-57899-cov-5.54146_pt1 | contig 57899 bp, 45 predicted proteins | sample MGYA00580672_ERZ772973 | MGnify/ENA primary metagenome ERZ772973 (study PRJEB29015, sample SAMEA2737938) | human oral metagenome | biome: human oral; feature: human-associated habitat; material: dental | place: China | collected 2152 ...
GCCAGAATATGCTACATGGTCGCACTCCTCACATGGTCGCAATACGGTCTGCAATGATTGCCATGTACCTCATGACAATGTGTTCCGTAAGTATTACTTCAAGGCCAATGACGGGCTTAGGCATGCTACCATGTTCACCTTCCGCCTCGAACCACAAGTGATCAAAATGCATGCTCCAGGACAGAAGGTAGTGCAGGAGAACTGTATCCGCTGCCACAGCACCCTTGTCTCTGAAGTGAGGTTAGGTAAAGTAACTGCTCCTATGGCACATGCCGACAATGGTAAGCTCTGCTGGGAATGCCACCGTGAGGTACCTCACAGCCGAGTACGCGGACTCAATGCCGCGCCTCATTCTCCTGTACCTATCATAGATGATATGGGGGAAAATACCCCACAATGGATACAGGATCTAATAAAAACAGAAAAAAATAATTGATTAAAAACAAACTAATTTATACAACGATGAAAAAGAAAAATTGGTTACTAGTAGGAATATTAGCTATAGTGACGTTCCTCTTAGGATTGTTAGCTAATTCCATAATGAATAGGTCTCATGAGGCCGAATTTATAGCCAGAGGTGGTAATAACTTGGAAGACCAAGAGTGCCGCAATGAGCTTTACAAACCGTTCTACCCTCGTCAGTATGACTCTTGGGAAGCTACAGCCGATACCACCTTCCGCTCTAAGTACATGAGTAGTCAGGATGATGATCTCTTGGCATTACGCCCTGAAATGGTGGTACTTTGGGCTGGTTACGCTTTCTCTAAGGAATACAATGCACCTCGTGGCCACATGCATGCCATATAGGATGTTACCAAGATCCTCCGTACAGGAGCTCCTTCTGAGACTACCCACTCTCCACAGCCAGGTACTTGCTGGACTTGTAAGAGCCCTGATGTACCTCGTCTTATGAAGAAAGTAGGTTTGGAAGAATACTATAGTGCCCCTTGGGACAAGTGGGGTAGCGAAATAGTGAACCCTATTGGTTGTGCTACTTGCCACAATACTAAGACTATGAAATTGGAAGTACACCAACCTGCATTGGCTGAGGCTTTTGCTCGTCAAGGAAAAGACATCAACAAAGCAACTCACCAAGAAATGCGTTCATTGGTTTGTGCTCAATGCCACGTAGAATACTACTTCAAAGGGGATAAGAAATATCTTACTTTCCCATGGGACGAAGGTATGACTGTGGAAAAAATGGAAGAATACTACGACAAAGAAGGCTGGACTGACTATGTTCATAAAGTGAGTCGTGCTCCTATTATCAAAGCACAACACCCCGATTATGAACTTTCTCAGCTTGGTATTCACGGACAGCGTGGGGTATCTTGTGCTGACTGCCACATGCCTTACAAAACTGATGGTGCAGTGAAGTTCTCCGACCACCAAATCTCCAGTCCTTTGCGTAATATTTCTGCTAGCTGCCAGACATGTCACCGCCAAAGCGAGGACGACCTTAGAAAAAATGTATATGATCGCCAAGATGCTGTATATGGTATGCGTATAAAACTTGAAAAGGAATTGGCTAAAGTACATTTTAAAGCTAAATTCTTGTGGGACAATGGGGCAACTGAAGAACAAATGAAACCTACCTTAGCCCTTATACGTAAGTCTCAATGGCGTTGGGATATGGTACACTCTTCACATGGAGCGGCTTTCCATGCTCCTATAGAGTCAGAGCGTCTTCTTAGTGATGGACTTATTTATGCTCTTGAAGCTGAAAAGAACTTGGATGTGCTTAAAGAAAAATTGCATATCGCAGCTGAGTTCGTAATGCCTGATATCAGTACTAAAGCTAAGGCTCAAAAAGAAATAGGCTTAGACATACCTAAGGAAGAAGAAGCTAAGAAAGAATTCCTAAAGACTATCGTTCCTAAATGGCTTGAAGAAGCTCGTAAAGAAGGTCGCTTAGTTACACAAAAATAGTGCGAACTGCACAAATAAGTAGGGGCGAATGACAATTCGCCCTTACTTTTTATATTTTGATTAATCATTAATCATTAACCATTAATTATTATTAATGAAGTCTTATCCTTTCGCTATTGTTTTTTCTCTTACCGCTGTAGTGGTAGGGCTGGTGCTACAACTCTCCATAGGCAGTATCAGCAAGAGCTGGTTTAGCTTTCCTTACAATGTGGTAGGGGGAGCCGTCTTTGTCTTTTTGACAACGGCTATTTATTTCCTTTGGCGCAAGACCAACTTTATCCTTCGCTTCGCCTCGGCACCTTTTGCCATTGTTACAGTGGTAACACTTGGGGTACTGACCATTGGGCTGGGAAGTATCAATGTAAAACCTCAGGAACTTACAGGTATCTTGGGCAAGTTGGGCTTGGACGACCTTACCAAGACATGGTATTTTGGTCTTGTTTTCTTTTTGACCTTAACCAATCTTTGGTTTTCTATCCTCAAGCGCTCTATGGTATATCAGCGTAAGAATATCGCCTTCTTGCTCAATCACTTCGGTTTGTGGCTGGCTATGTTTGCAGGGGTCTTAGGTCAGGGTGATATTGTCCGCCTTACGATGGATCTTAAGAAGGATATTCCCCAGTGGCAGGCAAAAACAGCCGATGATAAGGTAGTAAATCTGCCTCTGGCGATAGAGCTTAAAGAGTTTTCTATAGACATATACCCCAACAAACTCTTTGTGATAGATACCACAGGCACTTCGCTTCCTAAGGGCAAACCTGTTGGCTTTATGTTAGAGCGAGAAGGGGAGCAGGCCACGCTACTCAATTGGAAAATCACCCTACACAAGTATTTAGAAAAAGCTATTCCAGATACGGATTCCACATATATTAACCATACTATGTGGGGGGCTGCTAATGCAGCTTTGGTTACAGTAGAGGATTTGCGAACTCACCAGAAAAAGAAGGAGTGGATTTCAGCAGGGAACTTTCAGCTGGCTCCTCGTGCAATAGACTTAGATAAAGAACATACTCTTGTTATGGCGCCACCTGAAGCACGTAAGTTCCAATCTCAAGTGCTTATCTATCAGAAGGGTAGCAATCGTATCTTGGAAGAAAAGATAGAAGTCAATCACCCCATAAGTGTAGGCGGTTGGCGTATCTATCAGCTCAGTTATGATGAGCGTATGGGGCGCTGGTCAGACCTCAGTGTAGTGGAGCTGGTATCAGACCCTTGGCTTCCAGTGGTGTATGTAGGTATTTTCTTACTTATTGCAGGCGGTGTAGCGCTACTATTTGAAGTAAAAAAGAATTAGTTGTCGGTTGTTAGATTCTAATCACTGATAGTTATTCACTAATCGTTATTCACTTATTATGTGGTCATATTTTAACATCATCACCTACCTTACCATAGCCTTATGGCTTGTGGGAGGCGGGCTTATTTACAGCAAAAGTAAAGCCCTAAGAGGCTTTGCTATTATTAGCCATTTGGTGGCTACAGTGCTTATAGGAGGCTTTATTGTTGCCTTGTGGAAAGGATTGGAGCGTCCGCCCTTGCGTACCTTGGCCGAAACACGTATATGGTATGCCTTCTTTATGGGGCTGATAGGCTATGCGATCTATCTGCTCTATAGGCAAAAATGGATGCTCAGCTATTCGGCGGTGATGGGCATTGTCTTTGTAGGACTTACCTACACCCACCCCGATACGATGAACAAGGCACTGATGCCTGCCCTGCAAAGTGTGTGGTTTATCCCGCATGTGATTGTCTATATCTTTGCCTATGCCATGCTCGGTATGGCTTCACTGACAGCCTTTTATGGGATTTATCGCTATAAGAGGGGACAGGAGATCCTTTCGGTCTTTGCTCTTACAGACCAGCTTATTAAGATAGGCTATGTATTCCTTACCTTTGGGCTGCTCTTTGGGGCTCTTTGGGCGAAGGAAGCATGGGGACACTATTGGACATGGGATCCCAAAGAAACGTGGGCTTTTATCACTTGGCTGGGTTATTTGGTCTATCTGCATCACAAGTATAATCATAAAGAGAAAAAGCCCTTACAGAGTTTTATCATTGTAGGGATTGCCTTTATATTGCTCCTTATCTGCTGGTTTGGAGTCAATTATCTCCCCACAGCCCAACTGAGCGTACATACTTACACAGGGTAAGGAGCTGATGAATTAATGTGCCAGTAATGGTTAAAAAATAGTTTTATCAGTTTGACATTATTTTCTTCTTGCTAAATTAAAAGGAAGAATCCATTTACTCCCATTGTCAAATTTATAGATAGAATCATTCACCTTAGCTTCTGTTTTTCTATAGATATATAATTTATAAACCTTAGGAAGTACAGTAGGTCTGCGTATGGTGTCATACTTTATTGTATCCACTTCAAAACAGTAATAATAATCATTATTAAGGATAATCTTTATATCACCATTCACTTCAAAACTATTGTCAAAATTAGGGATTATACTAAAGCATTGTTGCGCATTATCCATAAAAGGAACGACTGAGAAACTATAATAATCACAGATTTTTTCTTGAAAGTTACTACCTTTTTTGAAAATAGAATATTGAATATTTTTAGGAATAAAGGTACTATCCGGACAATTTTTTATAATTATAGCATCAAAATTCTGATGGCTTATTTGTTCAATCCTACTTTGACAGGATAGGAATACAAGTGAGAAAAAAGATATCTTAATATAGTTCAATATATTCATAAGAAGTGGATTTAAAAGATTTTACAGAAATTCTATAATTATGAAAATGAGCTGATTTGACTTCTCGGGAGTGGTTCCATCTTTTACTGTTTTCTTATCTATAAGTGATGTAACACCACAAAAGGATTACAGCTGCATTCTAAGACAAAGATACAAATAATTTTTTGTACAACAATCAAAAATTATACCGATGAGTCAATTGTCAAATTACCAAATTATTTGTACTTTTGCCGATTGAAAAATATATGTCTATGAACTTTCATGTTCCCACTATGGTGGAGCTTAGCGCACAAGGGATTAAGCCCGATGTCCTTTTCTGGATAGGCTGTGCAGGCAGCTTTGATGAGCGGGCACGCCGTGTGACCAAGGCTATGGCCAAGATACTCCACAAGGCGGGGGTTTCTTTTGCGGTACTGGGTGCCGAAGAAGGTTGTACAGGCGACCCCGCTAAGCGTGCTGGCAATGAGTTCCTCTTCCAAATGCAAGCGCTGACCAATATAGAGACCCTTAATAACTATGGTATTACCAAGATTGTAACATCTTGTCCGCACTGTTTCAATACCTTGCGCAACGAATATCCTGCCTTAGGCGGTAAGTATGAGGTCTTGCATCATACTCAGCTCCTCCAGCAGCTCTTGGATGAGGGGCGATTGAAGGTAGAGGGGGGAATGTTCAAGGGCAAGCGTATCACCTTTCACGACCCTTGTTACTTAGGACGTGGCAATGGGGAGTATGAAGCACCGAGGGCTATCTTGGAGAAATTGGAAGCCGAGATTGTGGAGATGAAGAAAAGTAAAGCCCGCTCTTTCTGTTGTGGGGCAGGAGGTGCTCAGATGTTCAAGGAAGCCGAAAAAGGAACAGGCGAGATTAACAATGCTCGTGCTGCTCAGGCCTTGGACGTACGCCCTGAGATTATCGTAACGGCTTGCCCGTTCTGTAATACCATGCTCACCGACGGGGTAAAAAACCAACAAAGAGAAATCGTCCCCGTTAGCGATATTGCTTTGCTGATAGAACAAGCGGAGGAACTGTAATTAGTGACTAATGACGAGTGATAAGTGACTAATCATTATTCGCTTTTCACTTTTCACTTACAAATATGGGAAGTAAAAACAAACTTAAACGATTCAAAGAAAATGAAACCTTTGCCAATGTGATTCAGCCCAACCGAGAGGAGGTAATCGCGGGTAATTTCCCACTCAAAGGAGTGTGGGCAAAGGATTTCTTCAAAAATAACCACCCCATCGTCTTGGAATTGGGTTGTGGTAAGGGAGAATATACGGTAAATTTGGCCAAAGAGTACCCCGATAAGAACTTTATAGGCGTGGATATCAAGGGCGCACGCTTCTGGAGAGGGGCGAAAATAGCCTTGGAGGAGCAAATTCCCAATGCGGCCTTTCTTAGAACCCAGATAGAGCTAATAGACCACCTTTTCGCTCAAGGAGAGGTATCCGAGATATGGATTACTTTTCCTGATCCTCAGATCAAGTACAAGCGTACCAAGCATAGGCTTACCAATCAGGATTTCTTGGCCAAGTATAAGCATATCCTTTCCCCTGAAGGGCTTATACACCTGAAGACCGATAGTGAGTACTTGCACGGATATACCTTGGGACTCTTGCATGGTATGGGACATGAGATTCTCTATGCCAATCACCATATCTATCGTAACGAGGGCGCTCCTAAGGAAGTACTGACCATACAGACCACTTATGAAAAGCAGTATCTTGCTCAGGGCAAACCAATTACTTATATTCGTTTCCGATTGAAGAAATAGAAAAACTCCCACAGATTACATGGATTTGAAGGTTATCCATGAATTCTGTGGGAGTTAAGTTTTTTGTAAGGAATTATTTATCCCTTAGCGTCGGCTAAGAACTTGGCTAAACCTATATCGGTAAGGGGGTGTTTCAAAAGGCCTAAGATGGCTGAAAGGGGAGCAGTAATGACATCGGCTCCTATCTTGGCGCACTCTATGATGTGCATGGTATGCCTTACTGAAGCGGCAAGTACCTGAGTCTGGTAACCATAGTTGTCATAAATCAGGCGAATATCGGCAATCAGACCAAGCCCATCGGTAGAGACATCGTCCAAGCGGCCGATAAAAGGGGATACATAAGTAGCGCCTGCTTTGGCAGCCAAGAGCGCTTGTCCTGCTGAAAAGACTAAGGTACAGTTGGTTCTGATTCCCTTTTGAGAGAAGTAGCGAATGGCACGTATCCCGTCCTTGATCATAGGCACCTTAACCACAATCTGAGAGTGGAGTGCCGCTAAGGCTTCTCCTTCTTTGATGATTCCTTCATAATCAGTGGCAATTACCTCGGCAGAGACATCGCCCTGTACCATTTCACAAATCTTCTTATAGTGCTCAAGAATGTTTGCCTCTCCACGAATGCCTTCTTTGGCCATGAGAGAGGGGTTGGTGGTTACTCCGTCTAATATCCCTAAGTTTTCGGCCTCCTCTATCTGTGCCAAATTGGCCGTATCAATAAAAAATTTCATGTGTATAGTATTTTATGACAAAGTTACTATTTTCTTTTGAGATAGCGCTGAAAAATAGAAAAAATCTTTTCACAGAAAAATTTTTTAATATGTATAAATAATCGTATCTTTGACATTTATTACAATAATCTAAAACAAACTATACATGGGAACCTATATCGTGGGGGATAGGGATTTTGAGGAAATTCCTTCCTTGAGTGCTAAGGCACTGCGTATCAATCTGAACAAACATATTTACGGGACTTTCTCGGAAATAGGGGCTGGTCAAGAAACTGTGCGTTATTTCTTCCGTGCAGGAGGGGCATCGGGTACTATAGCCAAGGCAGTGAGTGCCTATGATAAGAATTTTAGTGATGCCCTCTATGGAGCTGAAAAGGACGGACGTTATGTAACCGAGGGACGCCTCAAGAAGATGCTTAGCCACGAGATTAAGCTCTTAGAGGAACGCTTGCCACGAGACAAATATCCAGACAAACTCTTCTTTACCTATGCCAATACGGTTACCACGATTGACTTTGCCAAGCGCTATAAGGGGCATGGCTGGGTAGGCATTCGTTTCCAGACAGAACCCGAAGGGGGGTATAACGATATTATCCTGCATATTCGTTTTCACCAAACTGAAACTCGTGCCCAACAAGAGACTTTGGGTAAGCTGGGGGTGAACCTCATTCATAGTGCTTTCTACAAGGCGGATAAGCCACAGCGTATCGTCAAGTATCTCTATGACCACATAGACAAAGACCTCATTGAGATAGATATGATTAACTTCTCAGGGCCTAAGTTTGCGGGGGTGGATAACCGCCTAATGAGTTTGCAACTAATCAAAAATGGTATGACCGAAGCGGTGATGTTTGACGCCGATGGGAACAACCAACTCCCTGCCGAACAGCTCTATAAGAAGAATATCCTCACCCTTAGGGGTAGTTTCCGCCCAGTAACCAATGTCAATATAGACATGCTCGAACGCTCCTTAGAACTCTTTCTCAAGGAGAAGGGCGTAGAGAAGGACAATACGCAGGTGATCTTTGAGATTACCCTCTCTAACCTTTTGGCCTCAGGAGAATTGGACGAACAGGATTTTATGGATAGGGCACGTATCCTTTGCTCGCTGGGCTACAAGGTACTTATTTCTAACTTCAAGGAGTACTATCGCTTAGCCGAATATTTCTCCAATTATACTAAGGCACAGATGGGAATGGTCATGGGGGCGGATAACCTGATTGCGATCTTTGAAGAGGAATACTATACCCACCTCAGTGGAGGCATACTGGAGGCTTTCGGAAAGCTCTTCTATCGCGATATCAAAATCTACCTATATCCTATGCGCAATAAGGAGACAGGACAGATTATAACCAGCAATAATATCCATGTATCACCTCGTATGAAGGAGCTGTATAAGTTCTTTAAATTCAATGAGAAAGTGGTAGATATAGAAAACTATGATGCCAAGAACTTGAATATTCGTTCTCGTGAGATTGTACAACAGATAAAAAGCGGACAAGACGGCTGGCAATCTGCTCTACCTAAGGGGGTAGCTGAAATAATTGAGAAGAACGGCTATTTCGGCTGGAACAAAAAAGAATCGTAAAAAAACCATAATAGAGAAAAAGGAGTATTGCCTTACGGGCGATACTCCTTTTTATTATAAGTATTAAATTCTACATAGTGGCAAAAAATGCTTCCATTTTTTCTCTTTCCTCTCTGGCAAGCTCAGGGTCTATAAGGATACGCCCACTGTGCTCATCGGTGATGATTTTCTTGCGGGTAGAGATTTCCACCTGCACCTGTGGGGGAATTACAAAGAAAGACCCACCTGAGGCACCGCGCTCTACAGGCACAATGGCCAAGCGATTTACCACACTGTTGCGAATACGTTGGTAAGCACTCAAAAGACGAGGCTCTATCTCGGAGGAGATTTCCATTTCCTTTTTAAGAAGGGTTTCCTCGTCCTTTTGGGTCTCCTCAAGAATAGATGAAAGTTCTTCCTTCTTGTGGTGTAGATGCTTTTTGCGCTCCTCAAGTTGTTCCTTTATCTTAGCGATAGAGAGTTTCTTTTGCTCAATATCCGCTTTGAACTCTTTGAGGTGTTTTTCAGCCAATTGGATTTCAAGCTCTTGGAACTCTATTTCCTTAGAAATAGCGTTGAACTCGCGGTTGTTACGCACATTCTTCTGTTGTTCCGCATATTTTTTGATAAGGGCTTTGCTCTCCTCTATAAGGTTCTTTTTAGTGCTGATATCTACATTGATCTTATCAATATCACCAGTGAGGCGTTCAGCACGGCTTTCTAATCCAGCCACCTCATCTTCTAAATCTTCTACTTCCAAGGGGAGTTCGCCACGTACATTCCTTAGCTCATCTATCTTGCAATCAATGAGTTGCAAAGCATATAGGGTTCTTAGTTTGTCCTCTACGGATACTTCTTTTTTTGTCATAACTATAAGTAGTTGATAGGATTCGTATTTGTATTCGCTAAATAAAATGCAAAGGTACTAAATTTTTCCGTAAGTTGTTCCCATAAAAGCAATTTTGTGAATTGTTCGCTTTCATAGTGTCCTATATCGGCCAAAAGCAGCCGCCCTTCGGCCTTGAAAAATTCGTGGTACTTAATGTCGGAAGTGATGTAGGCATCGCAACCAGCAGCTATGCAAGCCCCTATAGCGTCGGCACCACTTCCCCCCAGTACGGCTACCTTTTGAATTTTTTTTCCTAAGAAAGCAGAGTGTCGCACACAAGCAGTTTGCATGCGTTCCTTTACAAAGTTAAGGAAAGGGAGTTCTTCCATAGGTGTCTCTAAATAGCCTATCATACCTAGGCCTATATGCTGGTGCGTGTTCTCCAAAGTATAGACCTCATAGGCGACTTCCTCGTAAGGGTGATGGGTGAAAAGTGCTTGTAAGATACGCCTTCTCAAGTGCTTAGGGAAAATCACACTGATGCGTGTCTCCCCTTCGCTATGGAATACCTCAGGCTCTCCTATGCTGGGGTGGCTCTGGGCATTGCCCATATAAGTACCAGTACCTTCTATATTAAAGCTACACTTAGCATAGTTGCCTATATTCCCAGCGCCAGCGGCAAATAGGTGTTCTCTCAGGACAGTGGCGTCCTTGTGGGGTACATAGGTTACTAATTGTTCTATGGTATGGGCTTGGGGGAGGAGTATTTCTCGGTTGGAGAGTGCTAAGCGGTCACAGATACGAGCATTGACTCCCCAGAAGGAATTGTCCAAGGCAGTGTGTATCGCATAGATAGCGATATGGTGTTCTATGGCCTTGATTACGGTACGTTCCACATAGCTACTTCCTGTGAGCCGCTTAAGCCCACCGAAGATAATCGGGTGGAAACTTACAATGAGATTACAATCCCGCACTATCGCCTCCTCAACTACTGTCTCTAAGGTATCAAGGGTAATGAGTACCCCACGCAAGGGTGTATCGGGGTTTCCTACTAGTAGGCCTACATTGTCAAAGTCCTCTGCATAAGTAAGGGGCGCAAGGGTCTCCAAATACTGGATAACATCTTGTATCTTCATTGTAGCTCAAATAAATTTAGAACAAGGTATTAGAAAATATTATCTTGGGTGAGACTGCTTATTTTCAGGTATTTAGAAGAAGCCAAATACCTCTTATTGGTGTAATAAGCAAATACCATAGTTCCTTCCTTGATGGTTTCAATAACCTCTTTGTAGATGTCTGTAGGCAACACAGGGCAGCCTAAGCTACGGCCAAAGCGTCCGTTTTTCTTTAGAAAATCTTCATTCATATAGTCGGCCGTATGGATAACGATACCACGCTTGTAGGCATTGGAATTGTAGTAACGCTCATTCCCATAGAGTTTTAGACTAAAGCCCGCATCGCCATTGTAGGTCTTTCCCGTAACATAGAACCCTAAGCTACTCTTGTGGGATTCTTCCTCATTGGAGAAATAAGTAGAGGTGGAAGTGCCTGTCTTCTTGCCATGTGCTACATAGGTATGGTAGAGGATTTGTTGGCTATCTAAGTCTATGGTATAAAAGCGCTTCTTGTCGCTGTCTTTGGTGAAATCAATGATAGAAAGCAGGCGCTTGTCATTGAGCTTGTTCTGTAACTTCATGTTCTGATAGCCAATATAAGCATACCTGAAAGCCTTGAAGTCAAGGTCATGTTCGCGCCCTTTGATATCAACATACATTCTTTTGATAGCGTATTCAAAATTCTCATGAGGGGAGAGTAAGCTATCAAGTACAATATTGGAGAGCTTTGGTGAGGTAGCTTTGGATTGCTGCCCATAGAGGGTAGAGACAGCTATAAAACTAAAAAAAGATAGTGCATATAAAGTTATTCTTTTCATATTAAAGAGAAGTTATTGATAGATGTGGCAAAATTCTGAAAATATCATGAAATATACAAGTTTTATTTTCTTCAATATGTCAATAACTTTTCTTTCTGTTAATAATTAGAATTATAGAATAAATTACAACTAATTGATATTAAGTAAATTAAAATGTTAATACGATAAAGAAGTTAGTTTTATAACGAATAAAAATTTAACTTTTAAATCAATAAAAATAACTTTTTATAAAGAAAAATAAAGGAAAGCAGGTGTGATTTTTGAATAAAGGTTAAGATTATTATGCCTTCTCAGCAGACTGATTATGTACTTTTTTTAAGATAAGATAGCACCAATAACCCACAGCAACAAAGAATAGCGTGCTGAAGAGTATTAATAGTATATAATAATTGTCAGGTAAGAAGAGTTCGTAGAGTATAGCAAGCCCCTTATAAGTAATTAGTGTTTCACTACCTACAAAAGCGGTGGTATATAGGGAGATACTCCAGTAGGGAAAACGAAGATGTAGGTTCTTTTCCAAAAAGTGTAATACACCAAAGCCCACGACCCCTAAGAAAGTAAAGTGCAAGTAGCTGATGACAAATTCCCTATTGGGCAATACTACTTCGGCAATCCAAGGGAAAGAACCTAAGAACATGAAAATAGTCTTAATCATACACAGCAACAGGAATAACTGCATAAGAAAGGCAGGTTTCTCCAATCGCATATAAGTCCTATACAGCTTAAAGATACTGGCCAAGAGCAAAAAGCCTGAGATATTCCCAATGATATATAAAATAGGTTCGTTAAAAAAGCCCACCCAAGAGAGCGTAACAGAACCTATAGTGCCTATGACAAAGCTATAGAGTGTTCCTATAAGCCGCTTGCTGCTTAGTAGGCTCTTGTGCTCAATCTCACTTACCAAAAGGCCAAAGAGTACTGCCAAGAACCAACCATTGTACTGAAAATGAAGAAAGAAGTACAAGGCACTGTTATACCATTCACTTCCCTTACCTGCCTTGACAATAGCTACAGGAAGCAGCCATATCCCTACACTGGAGAGCATAAGGAAATAGACACCCCAGCGAACAAATCTCAGAGAAAGCGGTTTGTCATGCTCCGTATCTGCACTCTTGGAAATAGAAAATCGTATAAAGTTATATTTTTTACTCCTTTTGAGAAAGAAAATACCAAACCAATAGGTACAAATGACAAAAAGAGATGAGAAAATAATAGAATACAAGAAATATCCCCCAAAAGGAAATGAAAAAAGCATGCCTATAATGGCCAATTGGGTGCAAAGAAATAGAATAAAATAAGGCTTCCTATCAGTCTGTTTTAGAAAATGCTGACAGATAAGTGAGGTAAGTATCGTATATATCCACCCTAATAGCCCTACATGGGAGTGAGTGTGGGTAACATAGCGTATATTAAAAAAAACATCGGCTATATAAGACACTCTAAGGGATAAGCCCAATAGAATGGTAATAATAAAATAAAGGAAAGCCCACTGAATATCCCTGCGAGTATCCATAAGAATAAGGTCTTTTCATTAGAAACGGCACGCAAAATTAAAAATAAATTATCACATAAGTGCTCTTGCAAATGCTAAAGTTATTATACTAAAAGTATAATTAATTGATAAGGGTATTCTTTGATATGTAAAATAAGTTTTTAGATAAAAAAATAGTTTGCCAAAAGGCAAACTATTTTAGCACTAATAAAAATCAAACTTTAAGGTATGAATACATGAAATTGTCTATAGGAAATAGCGTTCTTTTTCTCCATTCTTATTAAGAACCACAATAGCGTTGCGTTGTGATTGGTTGTTTTCAAGAATATTTTTTACGCTATCTACGTCTTTCACTTCTTTTCCATTGATAGAAATGAGTACTTTACCATCTAAATTTACACCATTTTCTATAAATAGCGGACTTGTTTTAGTGATTTTTACTCCACTCTTTATATTGAACGCTTTTTTATCTTTGTCTGATAGATTTTTTACCATAATTCCTAAGTCATCGGCTACATAGGAATCATTCTTTTGGAGTTTTACATTAATTTCTTTTTCTTTACCGTCCCTTAGTATAACCACATTCACATTATCATTAGGTCTTTTGGTATTGATATGGCCACTGAGGTCGGAGAAAGTGCGTATTTTGATATTGTCCATTTGTGTGATGATGTCGCCTTTCTTAAGTCCAGCCCTTTCAGCACCTGAATCCTCTTCTATACTATCTATATAGAATCCTTCAGTTTGTTTGATATGGAGCTTTTCAGCGGTTTCGGAGTTGAGTTCAGTACCCGCTACACCTAAGATACCGCGTTGTACATTGCCATATTCTATAAGGTCTTCTACAATCTTCTTTGCGATATTGCTAGGAACAGCGAAGGAATAACCTACGAAAGTACCAGTGTTAGGAGAGGCAATAGCGGTATTGATTCCTATGAGGTCTCCGTTGAGATTGACCAAAGCCCCACCACTATTTCCTGAATTAACAGCGGCATCGGTTTGTATATAGGACTCTATTTTTCCGTTGTACTGGTTACCTAAGTTTCTCGCTTTGGCACTAATGATCCCTGCCGTTACAGTAGAGGTAAGGTTGAAAGGATTCCCTACGGCCAAGACCCATTCTCCTATTTTGGTATTATCTGAATCAGCAAAAGTAAGGTAAGGTAGTTTTTCTTCTGTTTTGATTTTCAATAGCGCAATATCTGAGCTACTGTCTGAACCGATAATTTCTGCCTTATAGGTTTTGTTGTTATTTAGGGTTACCTGAACCGAAGATGCCCCATTGATTACGTGATTGTTGGTAACAATATAGCCGTCAGGGGAGATGATTACCCCAGAACCCGTACCGGCTAAGCGTTCCTTACCACTGCGTTGAGGAGCATTCCCACTGAAGAGGTCAAAGATAGAAGTAACCTCAGGAGCGACAGTCATGTTTTTCACATGGACTACACTATTGACAGTCTTGTTGGAGGCGTTGATAAAGCTGTTTTCATCAAAATTGAAATTAGCCACCTGTTGGAAATTGGTATGAATTGCTCTTGTGCTATCCTCCTTTTGGGAAGAGAAAAATAGGGAGTTGTCTTCTTTCTCTTTAATAATAAAATGATAGCCACCTAAGGCAATAGCACCGCCTAAAATAGCAGAGAATACGGATGAAAAATGTTTTTTCATATTCAAAATCTTAAAATAATTAATAATATCTATTTTTTTAACTCTAAACTTGCGAATAGTTATTTACAAAAACAGTGCCAAAAAGATTAAAATTAGAAATTTAACTTTTAATTAATGAAGTTTCTAATTATCTAATTGATTTTCTTGCAGATAGATTTTGTCAAAAATGAGATAGAAAATAAAAATAGAAAAATTTTTTTATTCATAGAAAAAATAGTAAATTTGTACCAAAATATATTGTGAGTTAAATGTATGTCTTATGAAGTCATTAAAGGGAAAAACAACTGATACAGAGAATGCTTCCTTGGTGGATAAGGTGGAGAAACACATTATAGATTATATCAAGGATAATGCACTTAGAGCAGGGGATTCACTCCCTAAGGAATTAGAATTTGCCGAGACTCTTGGGGTAAGTAGAACAGCTATTCGCGAGGCTATGTTGCGCCTGAGAACCTTGGGACTGATAGAGTCCCGCAAGCATAGGGGTATGGTGATTTTGGAACCTGATTTGGTGCATAACTTTGAAAAAATGCTTGACCCTGCACTGGTGGATATCAAGATGCTCTCCAATCTTTTTGAACTAAGACTGATGCTGGAAGTGGGTATGGCCGATTTTGTCTTTACTCGTAAAACCCAAAAACAGCTTAGGGAACTCGAAGAAATCGTACGAAACTCTGAAGAACAACGTTGTGATAGCTTTAATTTCTATCTGGAAGAGGAAAAGAAGTTCCATGGTAAGCTCTATGAAATGGCAGGCAATGATATCCTTAAGAAGTTCCAAGATGTCTTTATGCCTATTTTCCAATATGTACACGACTTGAATCGTTATCAAACAGCTTATATACTCCCTGAAGGAAGCAAACAGATCAGCCACCGCGATCTCTTGGAAGAACTCAAGCATGGTACTCCTGCTTCATTTAGGGAACTCATGCGCGAACACCTGAACGCTCACTATATCAAAGTATTAGGAATCAGTTATTAATGATTAATGACTAATACTATTGTCATTACTCACTTGTCACTTGTCACTACTCACTTGTCATTAATTTATGTATGATACTATCATCATAGGAAGTGGCCTAGGGGGGCTTATGACAGCCCTTATTTTGGCTAAAGAAGGAAGAAAAGTTGCCATTATTGAGAAAAACAAACAATTTGGCGGCAACTTACAGTCTTTTCTCCGTGATGAAGTTCTCTTTGATACAGGAGTACATTATGTAGGTAGCCTTGGTGAGGGGCAAACACTTCACAATTATTTCTCCTACGCAGGTATTACTTCAGCATTGGATTTGGAGGCTATGCCTAAGGACGGCTATGACCATATTTGCTTTGCTCATGAGCCTACCTGCTACCCTCACGCACAGGGGTATGATAATTTTGTCGCTCAGTTATTACCCTATTTCCCAAAAGAAAAAGTCGCTTTGGAGCGCTATGTCTCCAAAATACAAGAAGTATGTGACCGCTTTCCTCTCTATCGTTTTCGTATGGAAGGAAGCTATGATGAGGACTTACTCAGTCTTTCCTTAATGGACTTTCTTCGCGAGCTAACCTCAGATGAGCGACTGCAAGCGGTGCTGCTGGGGAACAACTTCCTTTATGCAGGCACTGGGGAGCATACCCCTCTCTATGTACATGCCTTGTCGGTTAATTCCTATATGGAGAGTGCATGGCGATTCAGGCGCGGAGGCTCCCAAATTACCCAGTTGCTCTTAAAACAATTACGCGCTCTTGGTGTCTCTCTGTTTGCTGAAAATGAGGTGCTTGCCTTTGAATACAGAGATGATAAGATTTACTCAGTGATTACCTCTCAGCATAAGAAGTATATAGCTAAAGAATTTGTTTCGGATATAGATATACAGCAGTTATTGTCCGTAGCAGGGCGTACGCACTTTAAGCCTTCGTACTACAAGCGTATAGAGCGACTTAAGCCCGTTTCAGGGGTTTTCTCCTTACACTTGGTGCTCAAGCCCCACACTTTTCCTTATTTGCCCTATAATGTCTATTGGTTTAGGGATACCCAACAAGTATGGGAAGCACCCCATTCGGGAGTCTTCCCTCCGTCCTATATGCTTTCTATGGCGCCTTCTAAGGACGGTGGCAGTTATTCGGACAATATGACACTACTTACCTATATGAGTTATGAGCAGGTACGTGCATGGGAACATACGTTCAATACCATAGCCGAGCCAGAGAGTAGGGGAGCGGCCTATGAAGCCTTTAAGAGAGAGAAAGCTGCCCAACTCCTTAGTGCGGTCTATCAGCGATATCCCCAATTGGAAGGTGCTATAGCTCACACTTATACCTCTACGCCCTTAACTTATCGCGACTATATAGGTAGCCCCACAGGGGCAATCTATGGCTATGAAAAGAATATTCATAAAATCGCCCATACACATATTATGCCACAAACCCATATCCCCAACCTCTACCTCACAGGTCAATCGGTCAATATGCACGGACTGGTAGGAGTTACCATAGGTGCAGTACTGACGGCTATGGCCATGCTCGGTGGAGAGGTGAAAGGGTTGGTATGTTTTAGGGATTAGGGGATAGGTTTTAGGGATTAGAAATCAATACCTTCGGAGTCTTCGCCTACAGCCTCAACAGGGTCGTTTCCTTTGCAATCAAAGTCGCTACCACTGAAGCTAATAGATCCATCATCGTTCTTAGGAATAGGGAAGGCTTCTTTTGATACAGCTAAGTCCTTATTCTCATAAAGTTTTTTCATATAATACCCCCAGATAGGTAGTGCCATAGTAGCTCCTTGCCCATAGCGGATACCCTTGAAATGGACAGAACGGTCTTCACCACCTACCCACACTCCAGTAACAAGGTTGGGTACCATTCCCATAAACCACCCATCGGATTGGTTCTGTGTAGTACCTGTCTTCCCTGCTATAGGATTTCTAAAGGCGTAAGGATAACCTGTAATAACATTCTTATACATACTATCATAACTATCGGCACCCTTGGTACGTAGGCGTGCCCCTGAACCAGATTGGGTAACCCCTTCCATAAGTTTGATTACAGTATAAGCATTCTCTGGGGAGATGGCATTTCTCGCTTCTGCGGTATGTTGGTAGATGATATGCCCGTTTTTGTCCTCTATACGGGTGATAAAAGTAGGCTGGAGGTAATTTCCTTCATTGGCAAAAGCCCCATAAGCCCCTACCATTTCCAGTAAGGTAATATCGGCAGACCCCAAGCAGATAGAGGGAAGCGATGGGATATCCTTGGTATTGATACCCAACTTCTTAATAAGGTCAATCACAGTAGCAGGCCCTACTTCGTCCATGAGCTTAGCCGTAACAGAGTTGATAGAGTTGGCCAAAGCTGATTTGAGCGTGAGCATCTTCCCACTGAAGCTACCATTGGTATTACGAGGACACCATTCCTTGGCATTACCCCATTTGCCAGCCTCTATACAAGTCTTTGTATCAGGGATTTGGGTACAAGGCGTATAGTGTTTTTGATCAATAGCAGTAGCATATACATAAGGCTTAAAGGCAGAACCTACTTGGCGGGCACCTTGGTATACTTGGTCATATTTGAAATTGTTATAGTCAATACCTCCTACCCAAGCCTTGATATGTCCTGTCTGTGGTTCCATGGAGACAATGGCTGTACGCAAAAAGCTCTTATAGTAGCGGATAGAGTCGTAAGGGGTCATCACTGTATCTATAGTGCCATGCCAAGAGAATACCTGCATAGGGGTCTCTTTATAGAAAGAAGCACGTATATCCTTGTCCGAGATACCTGCGGCCTTCATCTGTGCCCAGCGCTCGGAGTTTTTCATGGCACGTTCCATAAGGCGATCAATTTCCTCCTTGGAGAGCTTTACAAAAGGAAATGTCTTATTCTTCTTCAAGTTATTTTCTTCGGCAAAGGCCTTTTGGAGGTTTTTCATATGCTTTTGTACGGCTTCTTCAGCGGCTGCCTGCATACGAGAGTCAATAGTGGTGTATATCCTCAGTCCATCGGAATAGATATCATATTTAGATCCATCGGGTTTTGGGTTGTCCTTGATCCATTCCTTCATAAAGTTGCGCAAATGTTCGCGAAAATAGGTAGCAATGCCCTCATTGTGTCCTTCAGGGTTGAAGTTCAGGCGCAAAGGAAGTTTCTGCAAGGAGTCTTTTTCCTTGGTAGTGATATAGTGGTTTTTCTCCATTTGTGCCAATACCACATTCCTACGATTGGTAACTCCTTCAGGATTGCGACGAGGGTTATAGAGCGAAGAGTTCTTGAACATACCCACCAGTACGGCTCCTTCTTCTATCTTGAGGTCTTTAGGTTCCTTTCCAAAATAGATACGTGAGGCCGAACGGATCCCATCGGCATTATTATTAAAGTCATATTCGTTAAAATACATGGTAAGGATTTCCTTTTTGGTATATTGTCTTTCCAAGCGAATGGCGATGATCCATTCCTTGATCTTTTGCAAATAGCGTTCGCCTGTTTTCTTAGACCCTTCACGGTGGAAGAGGAGCTTGGCCAGCTGTTGGGTAATAGTAGAAGCCCCCCCACGTCGGCCTAAGAACACAATAGCACGCAGAGTTCCGCGCATGTCTATACCCGAATGCTTCTCAAAACGCTCATCTTCGGTGGCAATCAGTGCATTGACCAAGTGTTCAGGTAGGTCTTTGTAGGTAACAGGAGTACGGTTATCATTGAAATAGAATTTCCCCAAAAGCTCATCATCAGCAGAATAGATACTTGAGGCAAGGTTTGTTTCAGGGTTCTCCAAGCGCTTGAAGTCGGGCATCTCGCCAAATACGCCCCAGTCGGCCAAGAGAAAAAGAAAAACGATGGATAAGATACCCAATAGGAAGGTACCCCAAAAATATTTTAGTAGTCTTTTTCGTGTAAAACCTTGAGAGGTTGTCTTTTTCGTTCCCATATGCTCTATTTAGTATTTACTTTTTTGGGGACAAAAATACGACATTATTTACAAATAAGTGCTTTCTATTGGGAAATTATGATTTATTTTTGTACGCTTCAAAATATTGCTAAAAACTATTTGTAACTGAAATGTTTTTTTTATCTTTGCAAAGTTACTAAATTCTCTAAATTGAAATATTCCCTTATTGTACCTGTATATAACCGCCCTGAGGAGGTAAAAGAGCTATTGGAAAGCATAGCAGAGCAAACCTATACAGGTGATTTTGACACTCTTATCATAGAAGATGGCTCCTCTATTTCTTCCCAAGAGGTAGTAGCCTCCTTTGGCGATAAGACTAAGGTAGTCTATTTGTACAAAGAAAATTCAGGCCCTGGAGATTCTCGCAACTATGGCATGCAAAGGGCTTCGGGGGATTACTTTATCATCTTGGACTCTGATTGCCTATTGCCCCCTCATTATTTAGAATCGGTAGATGACTTCCTCTCGCAGCACTATGTGGATTGTTTCGGTGGCCCTGATGCAGCAACAGACCAATTTACGGATATTCAAAAGGCAATTAACTACGCAATGACTTCCTTCCTCACCACAGGGGGAATCCGCGGGAGTAAGCGAAGCATGGGTAAGTTTGAACCTCGTAGTTTCAACATGGGGCTTTCTCGCAAAGCCTTTGAAATAACAGGGGGCTTCGGTCGCATACACCCAGGAGAAGACCCAGATCTGAGTATTCGCCTATGGAAGGCAGGGTTACAGACGGCTTTTGTGGAAGAGGCCTTTGTCTATCACAAGCGACGTATCTCATGGTACAAATATTATGTACAGGTCAAGAAATTCGGGCAAACGCGTGCCATACTTAATCGCTGGCATAAACAGTCTCGCAAGCTTGTGCACTGGCTACCAACGCTCTTTCTTATAGGCTTTCTTGCCTCATTAGGCTTTTTGGCCATAGGTCAGTGGGGTTTTATTTTTGTATATATAGCCTATTTTCTACTTATTTTCGCCGATAGCAAACGTATCAATCACAGTAGTAAGATAGGACTATTGTCTGTTTGGGCGGTTTGTATTCAATTTTATAGCTATGGAATAGGCTTTTTAGGCGCTACTTTGCGGCTTTTCCTCTTCCGAAAATCACCAGAGGAGTTATTTCCTAAATTATTTTTCAAAGATAAATAAATGTATTTCAATCAGTTGAAAATTATTTTATAAAAAAACAGAAAAAAAGTGATAGAAAAATTTGTCAGTATCAAAAAAAGTTGTACCTTTGCACTCGGAAAATTGATAGAGAAATAAAGTTTTCCAAGACATAAGAAATTCCTCCTTAGCTCAGTTGGTTAGAGCATCTGACTGTTAATCAGAGGGTCACTGGTTCAAGTCCAGTAGGGGGAGCAACAAGGTAACGCATTTAATTATAAGTGCGTTTTTTTGTTTTTAGGGCTAAACAGAGCAATTAAAAAAAATGATATGATTTTCTCAAAAATGGATTGTATTTTTATATGTTAAATTTCTTTTGTGCTTACTTGGAAATCCTTAATTTTGTATCCAACTTAATAATGGGATAAGGATTACTTGAGAGTTTGAGAAGTCCTATTCATATTTTATTTGTGCTTTATGATAGCCACTGCAATCATGGAGTGGTTGGCATATTAAAAAGAAGATGAACCTAAAAATATATGCTATGCAAACATTATTATTACAAGCTGAGATTCGGGAAATAAACCTCCCCTTAGTGGAAGAGTTTCTAAAAAAAATTGACGCTAAGAAAGTAAAGATTAAAAGTATTAAAACCCTTAAAGAAGTAGTAGAGAAAGGACGAAAGGATTACAAAGAAGGTAGGACTACTAAAATAAATCCTCTTGATATATGGGAGAATATTTAGAGGAAGAGTCTTTACCTATTATCCCTACTTATAATATTGAGCTAACAGAAGAAGCCTTAGAACAGTTAAAGAAAATTAAAAAATCTGCTTCCCCTGCTATAAAAAAGAGATTGGAGCGAATATTTGCAGAAATAGCCCTAACTCCAATGGATAGTAATGGCCTTGCTTCTCCTGAAAGATTAAAGCACTATCCTAATAATATTATATCTTTGTATTGTCATAAAGCCTATATAACTCGGTGAGGGACGCCTCCTATTGATAGGCTACAAAGCCCACACCCCCAGCACCCAAAAAGTAATACTATGTTTATTTTTTGGGTGTCTTTATTTTATAGAGTTATATAAAGAAGCAGATGAGGTGGAATACCCAAGTCCGCCCGAGACAATGCCCTATCACAAAGGAAGGGGTTTATTGTTAGTTTAATAATGAGTGGTAAGCCTTGAGGTATTTGTTAAGTCTTTCCCTATCCTCTTCTGTAATATGAGTCAGTCGTGTAACATTCATATTGTCTTTTAGGTCATTAAGTTTTACTTTTGTAGCAAGAGGATTGGCTTTGATACGCTCAATGAAGTGTGTGTACTCTTCATTGGGTTGTTTTGTTACACATTTTAGCGCTTTGATAATTTCCTCTGAAAAACCTTCGTTTTCTAATTGGACAAATGTCCAATGAGTATCTTCTACCAAATCGTGCAAGATACCACAGATTCTCTCATTTTCAGTTTTCCCTGCATTCATAACACGAATAAGGTGTAGGATATAAGGAGAGCCTCCTTTATCTTTTTGCCCTTTATGTGCCTCTATGGCTATTTGTATAGCTTTTTCTAACATATAAAAAAATAGTTTAAATAAAAAAGCAGGGGCAAGCGCCCCTGCTTTTAATTTATAAAAATAAGATCATTGAGCCAATACAATTATTTTATTATCTTTTTGCTCTACGACCCCTCCTGTGATGGAGAGCATACGTTCCCCTTTGGCTTGAGTCTGCTCCGAGAAATACTCCTGAGCAAATACCTTAGGGGCTTCGCTTTCGCTAAAGGTGATTGTTCCTTCGTCTAAGAGGGCTACTATAGGTGCGTGGTTCTCAAGTATTTGAAAAGACCCTTTCGCTCCTGGTAGGGTGATGATACTCACCGCTCCCTTGTAAAGCACGGCCTCTGGGGTTACTATTTCTAATATCATAATCGTCTTAGTTTTGTGCTTCAGCAAGCATCTTTTCACCTGCTTCTATTACTTCTTCAATCGTTCCTTTAAGGTTGAAAGCCGCTTCAGGTAGGTGGTCAAGCTCTCCGTCGAGGATCATATTGAATCCGCGAATGGTGTCTTTGATATCCACAAATACCCCTGGAATCCCTGTAAATTGTTCTGCTACATGGAAAGGCTGAGAGAGGAAACGCTGTACCCTACGCGCACGAGCAACGGCGAGCTTGTCCTCTTCGGAGAGTTCTTCCATACCAAGAATCGCTATGATATCTTGTAGTTCCTTGTAGTGCTGGAGCAATTCTTTTACGCGTTGGGCACACTCATAGTGGTCTTTTCCAAGAATTTCAGGTGTAAGAATACGAGAAGTAGAGTCTAACGGGTCTACCGCAGGGTAGATACCCAATTCGGCGATTTTACGAGAGAGTACTGTAGTGGCATCAAGGTGAGCAAAGGTAGTAGCAGGTGCAGGGTCAGTAAGGTCGTCCGCTGGTACATATACTGCTTGTACGGAGGTAATAGACCCTTTTTTAGTAGAAGTGATACGCTCTTGCATAGCTCCCATTTCGGTGGCCAAGGTAGGCTGATACCCTACCGCTGATGGCATACGACCCAGCAAGGCCGATACCTCAGAACCCGCTTGAGTGAAACGGAAGATGTTATCCACGAAGAAAAGAACGTCTTTTCCTTCGCCCTGGCCAGCCCCGTCACGGAAGTATTCAGCTACGGTAAGTCCAGAAAGTGCTACACGTGCACGTGCTCCAGGGGGTTCGTTCATCTGTCCGAATACGAAAGTAGCTTTGGATTCTTTCAGAGCATCTTTATCCACTTTGCTAAGATCCCAACCGCCTTCTTCCATGGAGTGCATAAAGTCATCACCATATTTAATAATGCCTGATTCGAGCATTTCTCTCAGTAGGTCATTCCCCTCACGAGTACGTTCGCCCACTCCAGCAAATACGGAAAGTCCTCCGTGTCCTTTGGCGATATTGTTGATTAGCTCTTGGATAAGTACTGTTTTTCCTACTCCGGCACCCCCGAAGAGTCCAATTTTACCTCCCTTAGCATAGGGTTCTATCAGGTCAATAACCTTGATTCCGGTAAAGAGTACTTCTGTTACAGTAGATAAGTCCTCGAATTTAGGAGCTTTGCGGTGGATCGGTAGGCCGTTTTCTCCCTCTTTAGGGAGGTTGCCCAAACCGTCTATACCATCTCCAATTACATTGAACAAGCGTCCGAAAACCTCTTGCCCAATAGGCATTTGAATAGGGTGTCCAGTAGCGATTACCTCCATTCCACGGCTAAGTCCTTCAGTGGCGTCCATTGAGATAGCTCGTACGGTATCTTCCCCTATATGAGACTGTACCTCAAGGACAAGGGGCTTGCCTTCCTTGCCGACAATCTCTAATGAATCATAAATTTTAGGCATTTCCTTCTCTGAAGAAAACGTAACATCTACCACAGGACCGATGACCTGTGCTATTTTACCTTTGTATTGTGCCATATCTTTAAATAAAAAAGCGCATTTATTTTGTGTGCAAAGATACATATTTTATTTGAAAATCACAAAAAAAATTTAGTTATTAGTTTAGTGGTTAGTTATTAGTGGTTAGTTTTTAGTCCTGACCACTAACTACTAAAAAATATTTGTGCATTAAAAAATAAATATGTACCTTTGCCCCCGATTAATAATAGAGGTCGTGAACCTCACAAGTCTTAATTATATGCCTGTAAAAATTAGATTACAAAGACATGGTAAAAAAGGGAAACCTTTTTATTGGGTAGTAGCCGCTGATGTACGTGCTCCCCGCGATGGTAAGTTCCTCCAAAAAATAGGTACTTACAACCCCAATAGCAATCCAGCTCAGATAGAGCTTGATATTGATGAGGCTATTAAGTGGTTACAATTCGGTGCACAACCTACTGAGACAGCACGCCGTATCCTCTCTTATAAGGGAGTGATGCTTAAGTATCACCTCCAAGGAGGGGTAAAGAAAGGTGCTCTTACCCAAGAACAAGCCGACGCTAAGTTTGAAGCTTGGCAAAAAGAAAAAGAGCAGAAAATCGTTGCTAAGAAGGAATCTCTCCACAAGGGCAAAATCTCTGCTAAGCAAGAAAGTGTAAAGGCCGAACAAGCCTACAGCCAAAAGCGTAAAGAAGCACAAGCAGCTAAGGCTCAGGAAGCTACAGCAGCACCTGCTGAAGAAGCACCCGCTCAAGAATCAGAAGCTTAATGAGGAAGGAAGATTGTTTCTTTGTAGGTACAATTGTCTCCAAATTTAGCTTTAAGGGAGAAGTCCTTGTCAAAACTGACACGGACGATAGTGCCCTGTTAGAAAATAGGGAATCAGTATTTGTCGAATTAGGCAAGGAACTGATTCCTTTTTTCATAGAAAGGTGTAGCTATCATAAGGCCAATTTGCTTAGGATCAAGTTTGAAGAGGTGGATACTGAGCGCGATGCCGAGGCGCTCCTCCGCCAATCACTGTTTTTACCACTCTCACTATTGCCTAAGCTCTCTGGTAACAAGTTCTACTATCATGAGGTCATAGGCTTTCAGGTGGTAGATGTGAATCATGGTGAGGTAGGGGTTATCACTCATATCAATGACCGCTCTTCCCAGCCTATTTTTGAAATAGAACACGAGGGGCGACAGATTCTTATTCCTTTGCATGACGATTTCCTCAAGGAGGTTAATCGCAAGGATAAAAGAATCATCGTAGAAACTCCCGAAGGACTTATAGAACTCTATCTCAGTGATTAATGGTTAATGATTACTGATTTAAGTTTCGCAAGTCATTTTTAGAATATAATCAAGATTATAACTATTTATAAATCAATATACTACAAACAAAACCTCCCCCTTACCCCCTCCGAGAGGGGGAATAAGGGCGTTGAAAAGGCAAAAACTGTTTGTCAATACGTAAAATTTTCTCTCTCTAACTCCTTGAGAATCATAAACTATCTCATTCCCCCTTTGGAGGGGGTAGGGGGAAATTTTTGAATATCAATAAGTTACAGAACTGGCGAAACTTAAATTACTGATTAATCATTGCTGGCATTAATCATTAATCATTAATTATTATTTTATGCGTTTTTCCCTCCTTTTTTTCCTTATTCTCCTTGTTGGCTGCCATACTACTAAGACTGCGCAGCATCGCAAGCAACCTCATAGGACTTATAAAACTTCTAAAGTTTCCAAAAGTAAGGCTCCTACTGCCTCTGTTGCTGTTCAGGGCAAAGGCAATGGGGTGGCTTCCTATTACCATGACAAGTTCAATGGGCGTAAAACAGCCAGTGGAGAAGTCTTTAGTAATAACAAGCTCACTGCCGCTCACCGCACTTACCCCTTTGGTACTACCCTTAGAGTAACCAATCCTATCAATGGTAAGTCCGTAGTGGTGAAAGTCAATGACCGTGGCCCCTTTACCAAAGGCAAAGACCTTGACCTCTCCAGAAAGGCCTTTATGCAAATTACAGATAATCCTAACAAGGGCAACCTGCAAGTACTCATAGAAGTAGTAAAAGAATGAAACAAAAATGCCACGTACTCATTCTCTGGCTTATCCGAGAAAATGTAGTCGTTGCTACTGCTGTTACCTCTTTGGCTATCAGTACTTTACTTATTTTTCGGCTACCTATGGCCTATGCAGAGTTACTCTCCCTATGGGTCGGTACACAGCTTTCCTATTCCTTTGCTAAAGAGGGACGCCTGAGGTATGACCGTCCTATATGGTGGCTTTTAGCAGCTACAGCCTGCGGGGCATTTCTCTTTCTTTCATGGACAGGCCGTGGCATTCTCCTGCTCTCCACTGTGCTTAGTGTGGTCTATAATGCTCCCTTTCTCACCCATCGTCTTCGCTCAATTCCTTTTCTTAAAATTATCATAGTTTCCATTTGCTGGGTTCTGGGGAGTGTATATCTTCCTTTATCGGACTATAAAGTCTCTTTATGTGCCCCGCAAACCAGCATTCTTGCAGGGCAATACCTCCTTTGGGTGATAGTACTCATTCTTCCTTTTGATATCAGGGACAAGCAAGCCGAACAAGCGCATTTACAGACACTTCCCACCATCTTAGGCACCCCAAAAACCAAAGCCATAGGTACCCTACTGATGCTTTTATTTCTACTATTGGCCTTTGTACACCCTACATTTCTCCTCTATATACAGGTTATAATTGCTTGTATTACAGTGCTTTCACTCCTTTTTGCGCATGAACATCAGTCTCCCTACTATAGTGCTCTTTGGGTAGAGAGCTTACCGATTATATACATGCTATTAATGGTTATCTAAAAGTTATTCACAATTCACTCTAAAATCAGTAAAAAATATTGATAAGAAAAATAAAAAAAATATGAAGAAAATTTGTTTTAAATCATAATAAATACTTATCTTTGTCCCGAAATCATTAATAGTGTTTAATTATGAAGGAGCTAAATACCTATAAGCGTATCTTTCTGATACTTATGCTTTTAAGTCCCTTTTTTGCCTTAGTGAAGGCACAAGCTTGTGATCCTAATATCCTTAAGGCATTGAGTGAGACGCGAGTAACTTACTTTGATAAGATTACCAAAGGTGAAAAAGCAACCATTACTATTAAGTATCCTTTGATAGGGACAACTTATACGGTTACGGACAATGATGGAAATAGTAAGTCTTTTACCTATACTTCAGGGACAGATGAGTTTATTAACCTTGAGATAGATAGCCCTGTCAATACAGTGCACAGATATTCGCTCAAGGTAGAGAAAGACGGCTGTAGTTACCAAACAGGCTTTAACTACACTATTACCCCTGAGACCGATGTCAAGCTTGCTATCCGTGTGGAGCAAGAGTGGTGTGGTACCAGTGGAGCGATTCGTTTTAAGGTGGTAGGAACAGGCGTAAATAATGCTAATTATAATTTCTACCTCAGAAAGCACAATGAGACCTATGATTTCTCTACAGCAAAACCTCATACAGGAGCTATCTCTTTGGCGGCGGGCAAGTACTATGTGATAGCCAAGCGCAAATCTGGTTCATGGCCTGAGCCTGTGGAGTCCTCTGAGATTGAGATCAAGAACGATGTCAAGACTATAGACTTTACCGTCTCTCAAATACCTAAGATATGTGGGGCTACTTCCTTAGGTATCCGTGTGGATATCAATCAAGACCAGTGGGGTAATCACGCTGCTAACTATCCCGTATACTATACCCTATATGAGTCCGATGGGGTTACCCTTGTACGTCCTGATACAGAACGCCAAACTTCCAATATTTTTACAGGCCTTACCGCAGGTAATTATGTGGTTAAGGTAGAGAACTTTTGTGGGGCAAATCCTATCCCTAAGCCTATTAGCATTACCGATGAGTCGTTTGCTTTTACCCATCTTTATACACCCATATCGGGGAAAGAGTTTAATTGTACCAAGGCGCAATTTGATGCTTTATATTTATTTGGTACAGGAATTAAAAAAGCAGTGGATTCCGATGCCTTCAATTATCCTCTTACTGTAAAATTTACTTTTACAGACCCTGATGGAGTGGTATATACCCCTACCTATGTCATTAATAATAAGACAGACCTTAACACCTATCTGCCTAAATATGCGTATGGAGAAGCCTTAGTGGCAACCTCTAACTTTCAGGAGTTCAATTTGCCTAACAAATCGGGAACTTGGAAGATAAAGGCAGATATCACCATGTGTGGAAATACGACCTCCTTGGCCGAGGTTACCTCTGTCCTTTATAATCCTATTGAAAATGCCATGGTGGAGGTAGCCAATGATGGCTCTTCACCTACAGCCTGCCATACCACACAGCTACGACTCCGTTACAAACATAGAAGGGATTCCCAAGCGACCTTGAACACCTATTTGGTGATAGAGCAAGGCCCTACTCGTCCTGCCAATGATTTGTTCAACTATGCAGGAGCTGGCTTTTCTCTGATGCCTACTACTCATTCTAATCCACTACTCAGAGGAAAGTATGCCAAGAAAATTATCTTTAGCTCCTATGATTTCCAAACGGTAGTCATTCCTGACTATTTGCGCAATGGAGATACTTTCAACTTTCGTTTGGTAGATGATGAGTGTGACCCAACCCGTTATGCGGATTTGGATCCAGTTACCGTAACTGTACCTCCCACAGCAGTTGGAGTAGATATACAAGTGATAGCCAGCTGTGAAGGGGCTACCAATACTACAGCACCTAATGGTTCTATACGAATTACCAGAATCAATGGGGCGGCTGTCAAAAAGATAGAAATTATAGAATATACAGATACAGCCAATGTGGTTCATACCTCTGGTACCATAGGCAGTACTTCTCTTAGCCTTCCTTATACCCTTACCGATAATAATAGGGCAGATGAAAACAATTGGTATATACGTGATTTACCTAAAGGGAAATATAAACTTAGAATAACGGATGTATGTAATAATATCACAATTCCGAATCATGTTCCCCAGATTGCGGGACAGACCTATAATCTTTCCTTTGCTCCTGGTTGTGACCCAGTAGTAGTAGGGCGTATTGATTTGGGTGGTACTGAAGACTGGCGCTATAATCAGTCTGAATTCGTGATACAGCATTATAAGGAAGACGACCAAGTATGGGAAGAATGGGCTTATGCAGGACTTGGCTATAATGAGAATATCAATCGAAAAACTACCGATGAGGGATTAGGAAAAGTAGGTAAGTTCCGTATTGTACGCCGTATCAAAAACTTAGAAAATGGTTACGAATGCCAAAAGGTAATTGCTGAGCGTGAGTTTGCAGGGGAGCTTAGAGGAATTGAGGTGTTAGGCTTTGGTTGTGATGATAAAAAATACCACGTTATCCTTACTCCAGAAGGGGGTACTGCTCCTTTTACCTATAAGTTGGTACATAAGCTCCCTGCGGGAAGTACCACCCCCGACACCTCAGTGGCAAGGACACAGACGGGAGACCAATTTTTTATCAACTTGGATGGTAGCAATACCAACAATGCCTATAAGTTTGCCATTACTGATGCTTGTGGAAAGACAGTAGAAAAAGAGCTTACGATCGCCAATATACAACAACCTCAGATCATACCACAGCCTAAGCGTGATTATTATTGTATAGGGCAAGAGGTAAAACTCACTATCACCGACTTAGGACCTAATGTACAAGTAGAGTGGTATCGCGAAGACAACCCTTCCACTACTTTAGGAACTGGATTCTCTTATACCATTCCTTCCCTTACAACTACAGATTTTGCTAAAAAGTATAAAGTAAGGATCAAGATACCGTCACAGCATGCTATAGAAACTTGTGTTACGGATAAGGTACAGGCTTTCCAGTTCCAACAATTATCCGTTACTATTGCTTCATTGAATCCTAATAATGGGGAGGTACTTAAGTGCATCACAGGACCTACAGTATTCGATGTAGAAAGCCTATTCAATATACCTAATAGCCACTTAGCTGCTAACCTACCAACGGGAGCTACAGTGCGTATTAGAGAGGCTTCGGGAGTAATTGCTGTGCCTGATAATCACAAGATTAATCTTAGACCTCGTAATGGAGGACAAAAACCATTAGGAATGGGTAGCTATACCTTCTATTACGAAGTATTGTCTCCTTGTGGGGAGGTGATAACCCACCAAGAAGCCAAATTGACAGTGAAAGAGCTCGTTGATTTCCAGCCTAAAACTACTATTAAGGTTTGTAATGCCAATGTAACCTTGGACGAAATCAAGCAGGAGATTATCAAAGGATCACCTAAGGTAACTGCACTACAGCCCGACTTCACTTGGTATGCCACCGAATCCGATGCCAGAACTAATAGTTCTCCATTGGTAAGTTCTACTTCATTCCCAACGCCCAATGGTAGCAGTCAGGACTATTGGTTACGCCTTACTAAAAATGGCTATTGTACCCCTGAAGAGCCTATCAAGGTTACTATACAGGGAGAAACAGGTGTAACTGCTAAGAACTTAGGAGATGTAGGCTGTCAGCTCACGACCATAGCTTCCCTCAAAGCCTTGATAGATCCAGCCGATGCTGCTAATGTCCTTATCTATAGGAGAGGGACAACCGTCCCATTGGCTGATGATGCTTTGGTGGATAATAACCAACAGTATGACTATGCGAAGAATATTTACCAATGTGTAACAGCGCCTCAACAGGTTAACTTTACTTTTACCCCTCGTACCACAGCCAAAAATGAGCAGGTAGATGTATGCTTCTACATAGGATATTATGGGTTGCGCACCACTATAGGACAGATTAAGGGGGCTTTACAAGGAAGATATCCAACAGGAGCGACTATTAAGATTTATTCTCAACCTACATTAGAAGCAAGTTCAGAATATACGAGAGCCACCGATGAAGTTACACAATCTGAGCGTCTTTACTTTACGGTACAAGAAGCAGGCAAATGTGTCTCCTTACCATTTACAGTGAGACCGGGTCAGAATGAAATGACCCAAGTGGAAACCAAAACAGTAACCATCTGTGAAGAAATCACCGTAGGAGAGCTTATTACCAAAATGCAAACTGACTTTGGTTACTCCAATGTAAAAATACATCAGGGTCGTGGAACAGGAAATATGTCAGATGATACCTTTGTGGATTGGAACAATGCAATCTACTTCTCTGCTGAAGAAACAGGTAAGTGTCGTAGTACTAAGGTGCCTTTGATTATTCAAAAAAATCCTAATGTAACCCAGGCCGATCCTAAGACCTTTGAGGTATGTAAGGCTGTAGGTCAGCAACCTAAGGTGAGCGACCTAAAGACTGTAGTGGGGAATGATGCCAGAATATTTGTCCGTGACAACAATAATCGCTGGGTATTACAAGGAGATAATGATAATGTATATGAGGCTAACTCCTACTTCTATACTATAGAGGAAGCAGGCAAGTGTCCAAGTGAGAAAACAGCCTTAGTGGTTCGTATCACTCGTAAGACTCCTACGCCGTCAGCACCTACAGCAGGTACTTTCTGTACGGGAGCTACCATAGCTGCTCTTAAGGATTATATAGATGATACCCCTCAGAATGTGGGTACAATACGGGTATATGCTACTAATACGGATACGACTCCGATAACAGATGCAACAGCCTTGACGGACAATACAACTTACTACTTCTCCTTGCAGGATACCGATCCTACCAAGTGCGAGAGTGACCGTAGAGCGCTGCAGGTTACCTTAGTGGCCAAACCTACCGTGAATGCTACCTATACCTATTGTGCAGGTACTAAGCTGGAAACCCTTTGGGACGAGATAGATGCCAATGACTCCGACCGTTCCCTTAAGTTCTATGAAACAGCGACAAGTACAACTGCCCTTGCAAGAAATGCAGTTCTAAGAGCAGGTAATTACTATGTAGCAGAGTCTTCCACTACTTCTGCATTGGGTAACTGTGAGACCTCTCGTGTACCATTGGCAGTGGTGCTTACCAAGGTAACAGCCATAACTGCTGACCTAAGCACAACAGAGGTGAAATATTGTAAGGATCATACCTCTCCAGTGGCTCTTTCTGTAACCGCAGAAGGTACAGGTACTTTGACTTATAAGTGGTATGAAGCTCCGGATGCTACCTCTGCAGGTACAGTAATAGCAGGACAAACAACGAATAGTTACACTCCTGTGGTAACTACCGCAGGTACCAAGTATTACTATGTAGTGGTACATAGCGATTGTGGCACGGATGTAACTAGTGCCAGAGCCCTTATTACAGTAACAGAACCTACAGCTATTGACATCAATCTTGATACAGACGAAAAGAAATTCTGTAAAGATGATACTACAGACCCACATCTTTTGATCAAGGCTAAGGGAACCGCTCCATTTACTTACAAATGGTATAAGGCAGCAAACGCTACTGCTGCGGGTACACTTGTAAGAACGAAAGCTAATGTGTACAACGAAGAGGATGCCTATCCCCTTGTGGTAACTACAGTAGGAACGGCTTATTACTATGTAGTGGTAAGTAGCGCTTGTGGTAGTGATGTAAATAGTGCTCGAGCACATATTACCGTAACAGAAAATACGGCTATTGATACCGACCTCTCCACTGCTGAAGTGAAGTACTGTAAGGGAGGTACCGCCAATGCACTTTTGGTGAAGGCCAAGGGTACGCCTCCATTTACTTACCAATGGCATAAGGTGGATGCGGCTACTTCTACACATGTAATAGTAAGAACAGAGCTTAGTACAACAGTAGCTCAAGATACTTATACCCCTGAGACAACCACTGTTGGTACTTCATATTATTTTGTGGAAGTACATAGTGATTGTGGTGCTGATGAGATTAGTCAAAGAGCTAAGGTTACCATTGAGGATATTACCACAAAGCCAACACCTACAGCGGTAAATCTCTGCCAAGGTGCTACAGTGGCCGATCTCAAAGCACAATTGGCTCTGACTCTTACAGGTATATTGAAAGTATATGCAACCGCTACCGATCCTGCGGACTTGGCAGATGCTACCCTGCTCAATGCAGCTACTTATTACTATACCGCTACTGAGACAAACAAGTGTGAGAGTGATAGGCAAGCTATGGCAGTAACCCTTGTACAGGCGCCTACTCCACAAGCAACATATACGTATTGTGTAGGTACTACCGTAGATACCCTTTGGAAGGCTATAGATGCCAACGATAGTGATAACTCTATCAGAATCTATAATGTAGCTACAGGAGGAACTCCACTTACACGTACCGACTTGCTCACTACCACTACTTACTATGTGGCTGAGACTGCTTCTAATGGCGGAGTTGTTACCTGTGAGACCTCAAGGGTAGCCACTCAGGTAAGTATAGGAAGCGTGGCCAACCCAGTTATAACAACAACACCTGCTACTTGTGGTGCGCCAACAGAGGCTAAGATAACTAACCATGCACCAGGTATTAGCTATACCATAACCGATAGTGCCAATGCAACTGTTATAGGTATCTCAGTAGCTGCTGACGGAACCATAGGGGGTATAACTTCAGCAGGTACCTATAAGATCAAGGCTACTCAAGGCACTTGTGTATCAGCAGAAGAAACCTTTACCATAGCCGAAGCACTCCCTGTCCCTGAAACCCCTACTGTTATGGTAACACGACCTACTTGTACAGCCATTAGTGTAGCTAAGGTAAGCAACTATACGGATTATACTCATGGAGAAACCTTTGCCATAACCGATAGCAATGGAACAGCTGTAGGAGCAGTAGATACTACAGGTAATATCACAGGCCTTACTACAGTAGGTACTTATACACTGACCATAACACGTGGTACTTGTAGGGCTGCGGCAGTGGACTTTGATATAGCCGACAAGCTCCCAGCGCCAGCCAAGCCAGCAATTACGCTAACCCCTGCGAGCTGTACCAGCCCAACAGTAGCTAAGCTCACCAATTGGGCACGAGGACTAACTTATTGGCATAATGGTACCGAGCTAATGGTTAATCCAACTACCTATGAGATCACAGGCCTTGCCCCTGGTACTTATACCATTACGGCTAAGAACGATGACGATTGTGAGTCAGTAGCCTCTGATAGCTTTGAGATCAAGGCACAACAGACAGCCACCACCATTACCACCGCTCCAGCAGGGGCTACTTACCAGAAGGGAGCCGAGGCTACACCACTTACTGTAGAGGCCACTGGCGAAGGTATCCTCAGTTATAAGTGGTATAAGAATACCAATTATGACATCTCCACAGCAGAAGAGGTAGGGGATAATAGCCCAAGCTATAAGCCTGCAACCGATACAGTAGGTACGCTCTACTACTGGGTAAAGGTGACAAGTACTTGTGGTACAGTAACGAGTGCCGTAGCTGAAATCAAGGTAGTAGAAGGTGCTCCTACTATAGAGGCTAATGATGATCCAGATAAGACAGTACATAGAGGTGAAGAAGTAGAGGTACTTGGCAATGATCGTGTCAATGGGGCTCCTGCTACCTCAAGCAATGTGGATATCACTATTCCTAATGACGGAGGTCTGACAGGAATAGGGGTAAATGTGGCTACAGGTAAGCTCAGAATACCCGCAGATGCAGCACCAGGTACTTACGAGATTACTTACCAAATCTGTGTAAGAGGAGCAACCTCTCCTTGTGATACGGCTAAGATAAAGATTACAGTGGAAATACCTCTTCGTGCGCTCAAAGCGGTAGATGATGACTTTGGCAAGATACCTAATGCTGTGGATTACACGACTGTAGCTACAGTCTTCTCCGCAGGGGTAGATACCATGGAAGGGGTCGTAGGTAACCTATCTCCACAGCGTGATGTAACCCTTACCCCAGGGGCTGTAACACGAGATGGGGTGGCTATTACAGAGGGTATTACCATGAATCCTAACGGAAACATTACCGTAAAACGCGGTATGCATAAGGGTACTTACACCTACGAATATACGATATGCCAAAAAGACGTACCTACCAACTGTGATACGGCTAAGGTAACCTTTGAAGTCATAGAAACCCATATCTTTGCCAAAGATGACGGTGTATGGGAAGTAGGTACCGAAGGTGCCTTGACCCCAAGTGTCTTGAACAACGATATTATAGGCGAAAGAGTGGGTATTGCTCCGTCCGAGGTAACTATAACGAAAACCAATGCTAAGCCTGTGATTGATGATACTAAGATGGTGATGAATGAAGACGGCCGTATCTCAGTGATGAAGGACATACCTGAGGATACTTACACTTATTACTATACGATTACTGAAAAGGCCAATATCTCTAACACCGCCAGCGCGGCAGTAATCATAAGGGTAGTGAAGTTCTCCGCTCAGGACGATGAGTTTGAGCTTATCAATGACAAGACCAAGGAGAACAAAACCGAAAGTGTCTTGAAAAACGACGAACTCAATAAGAAGAAGAACCCATCACCAGTGGATGATGTGATCTTGACCAAAGGCGAGGCTAAGGATAGCGAGAGAAACCCAACCACTGCCCTTACCATGAATGACGATGGTACGATCACCATAGCACCCAACACGCCAGATGGTGTATATACTTACACTTATACTATTTGTAAGAAGTCAGCACCGACAGAGTGTAAGAGCGCTGAGGTAGTGATTAAGCTATTGCCTGCCTTGATAGCCAATGATGATGACTTTACCGCCAATCCGATCAACCCACTTGTAAGAGAGGGTATAGCGGGTAATGTCTTAGATAATGATACCTATGCCGATGGTAAGGCTTCAGAACACTTGGATAAGGTGCAGATCACTATGTTGGACAACGATAAATCTGGAGCTCGTATAGAGCAGAATGGAGATGTAGTGATCCCACAAGGGTCTCCAGCAGGGGAATATACCTTGACTTATAGTCTCTGTATGAAGGATCACCAAGTCTGTGATGATGCAAAAGTGAAGATAGTGGTATTGGAAGACAAACCGATAGTGATCCACAATGGTATTTCTGCCAATGGTGACGGTGTGAATGATGGCTTTACAATAGAGCATATTGAGGGTTATCCTAAGAATAACCTTAAGATATTCAACCGTTGGGGCGTATTGGTTTATGAAAAGGACGGTTACACCAACAGTGAGCCATTTGACGGACATTCTAACGGACGCGCTACCATAAGTGCAGATAGCAAACTCCCACAAGGAACTTACTACTACATCTTAGAGTACCAAGATACAGCCGAGCAGACTCATACAGAGAAGGGTTGGTTGTACCTCAAGTACTAATGGCGAGTGACTAACGACGAGTGACAAGTGACTAATGACAAATCATTACAGATTCGTCATTAGTCATTTGTCATTAATCATTAATCATTGTCTTATAAATAGCTTAATTTTGTTTGATGATTCAAAAAAAATGACTAACTTGCGCCTTGTTATTATTTTCTTAGATGAAGCTGCACAAATTATTTATTTATTTCCTGCTGATAGCCTTTATAATAGGCTGTACAACTAAGTCGGATACCTATTACAACCGTCAGTTTCGCATGATTCCAACCATGTATAACGTGTTGTATAATGGCAATTTAGCACTCGAAGAAGGCAAAAAAGAATTGGCTGAAAAGCGCAAAGACAATTACTTTGAGATCTTAGAAGTGGAACCCGAAGTAAGCTCCCAGAATTATAATCTCAAGGGAGAAGGAAACCCGCACTTTGACCGTGCCGAGGAGAAAGCTATCAAGGCTATCCAACGCCATTCTATGGTTTTTGATGGCAAACAGAAGAATAGAAAGATTGACGATGCCTATATGCTACTGGGTAAGGCGCGTTATTACAATGGTCGCTATATCCCTGCTTTAGAGGCCTTTAACCATCTGCTCACTAATTATGGAGAGACCAACCAGCGCTACAATGCTGCTGTATGGCGTGAAAAAGCGCATATTCAGCTCGGTAGGGAACAGTTGGCTGTGGCTGCTGTGGAGAAAATTCTCCAAGAGGAACAACCCAAGCGCCGAGAGCGAGCGACCCTCCATGCGGTATTGGCTCAGGCTTTTATTAATTTAGAGGCCTATCCCAAGGCTATTGAAGCGCTAAAACAAGCCAGCCAAGAGACTAAGGAAAAGCCCAAAAGAGGCCGTTATTACTATATCATAGGACAACTCTTCGAGCATCTCCAGCAGCGCGATTCCGCTCAGGCTTATTACCAAAAGGTGATTGGTCTGAATTGGAATATCCCTCGCCGCCTATGGGTGGAAGCACAGGTGGGCAAGGCACGTACCCAGACACTTACTCCTGAGCAGAAAGAGGAATATACCAAGAAACTGCGTAAAATGGAAAAGCTCTATGAGCATAAGGATTTGCTGGACTTGGTGTATTTCCAACATGCACTCTTCCTCGAAGGAGAGAACAAGCCCAAGGGTGCTACCGAGTACTTCCTGCGCTCCTTGGAAAAGAACAAAGACAATGATGGCTTACGTCAGCGTGCCCATGAGCACTTAGGGGACTTGTATTTCAAGGACAAAAAATACCCCTTGGCCTATGCACATTACGATAGTACGCTTGTGTATATCCCGAAAAACACGCTCGAACACCTCTATATGCGTCGCAAAAGGGATAACTTGGCTCAGATTACTACCTTTGAGAATACTATAGCCAAGGCTGATAGTCTCTCTCATATCATGAAAATGCCCAAAGAGGAACAAATACGTTATTTCCAGCAGCATATTGACTCTCTAAAGCAACAACCTGAGAGTAAAAAGGAGATTTCCATTACCGATTTTGGTAGAACAACCACTACCCAACACCAAGCTCCACAGGAAGGTTTTTATTTCTACCTTCCTCAGACAGTGGCCTATGGCAAGCAACTCTTCAAGCAGCGCTTTGGTGACCGCCCATTGGTGGATAATTGGCGTTGGTCTAATCAGCTCATTACCCAGCAACCCACTGAGACAGCGAAAGATAGCTTGACCGCACCTAAGACTTCCCCTGAAGATTATCTACGCCAGTTACCGAGCGAAACCCAGCTTGAACAACTACAGAAAGACAGAGAAACTGCCCTCTATGGAGTAGGGGAGCTCTATTGGGAAAAGTTTGCTGACGGGAAATTGGCCGAACAACGCCTTACCCGCTTGCTCTCACTCACTCAGAATGACAAGCTTAAGGAAAAAGCACTCTATCTGTTATACAAGATAAACGAAGGGAAAAATCCTAAAGAGGCCGAGGCTTACAAACAGCGATTGTTGGCATCTTTCCCTAATTCAGAGTATGCCAAACCAATTTCAGGACAGCAAAGTACCAATGAAAAGGCACTACAAGAGCAATACCAGCAATTGAATGACCAACTTGCTGCACAGCAATTTACTCAAGTACGAGACTATATAGACGCCCACAAGGCCGATTATAAGACCTCTTCCATGGCACCCGAATGGGATATACTCAGGGCTAAAGCTATCGCCCGATTGGAAGGAAAGGCAGCTTATATACGTGAGTTAGAGGCTATTGTACAAGAATACCCCAATACCTCCCAAGCCGATGACCTCAAGGAAAAACTCCAAATACTCAAAGGTACCTCTGAAAAACCTACATTCTTGACCGATGAGCAGGCTACTTCTTGGAAACTGGTAATGCCAGCCTTAGACGAGCAGCAGCTTACCCAGCTGAAAAATTACTTAGAGGAAAATGGTTTTGCTTACCTCTCTCTAAGCCAAGATGTCTATGATGACAAGGAGCAATTCACTGTCCTTCATGGCTTTATGTCAAGACAGATGGCCGAGGGATTCATGCAGAGAATCAATAACTATTTCCAAGAAAAAGCCTCAGCAGGCAAGAGAAAAAAAGACGAAGAAAAAAATCAAGAAAATACTATGTTTTTCAAAGAATTTTTCGTAATTTCGTCAGAGAATTATGCAATCCTACAAACATTTAAAAACAAGGAAGAATACATAAAAAATTAACTAACAATGTTTAATAAAGAAAATAAGAAAACCATGGCAGTAGACAATTCAGTAGCGGGAAGCAACCGCATCGTAGCAGGTACTAAGATCAAAGGAGAAGTAAATTCAGGCTCTGACTTCCGTATAGATGGAGAAATAGAAGGTACCATACAGACCTCTGGTCGCTTGGTAGTAGGAAGAACAGGCCTTATCAAGGGCAATGTGATCTGTACCAATGCCGATGTGGAGGGTACAATCAATGGTACTTTGGTAGTCAAGAGTACTCTTAGCCTTAAAGCAACTGCTGTGATAGAAGGGGAAGTACAAGCCGACAAACTCGCTATAGAACCAGGTGCGGTATTCAATGTAACTTGTAAGATGGGAGTCAAAGGAACACCTCCTGTAAGCAATGAACCCGCAAAAAAATAATCCTAATAACTGGGTAAAATTCTCTCAAGTAGGCTTGCAAATGGCTGTAACTATAGCCCTTTGCGCCTACGGCGGAAATCTGTTGGACAGCAAATATCCTGCCGTAGCCCCATGGGGCGTGGTGGGCGGGAGTCTCTTTGGGGTATTTGCCGCCCTCTATCATGTGATAAAACAAGTTAAAGCAATGAACGATGATAGTGAACAGTAAACAGTGAATAGTGAATAGTGAACAGTGTCTGACAACTAACCACTGACAACTAACCACTAACCACTGACAACTAACCACTAACCACTAACCAATATGAGGTACTTTTTTTGGAGTTTTCTTGGTTTGCTGGCACCTATTCAGGGGCATGGGCAAGCACAATCCTTACAGGAAGAACAATTGCAGAAGCAATTTCCTGCTAAGGTACAAAAGCAATTGGGTATCACCTATCCCATAACGAAGGCTTATACCTATAAGGATAAGGAAGGGACACATGTTTGGGTCTTTACCGAAAATAAGCTCTATAAAACCTCCAAGAATAAGGAACAGGATTATAAGAAAAACAGTGAGGGTGAGGTGATTAATGACAAGATCAAGGCTTTTCACCTCTTAGAGAAAGCGGATACTTACCAAGTGGTAAAGGTTGTATATGATTATAGCCCGAAGTGGGAAGGCACGGAGTTCTCCATTTGGTTTTGGACAAAATTTGTCTCCTTTACCGACTTAGACCAAGATGGTTATGTGGATCCCATTATCGTCTATGGGGCAGCACCCACCGATGGCGATCCCGACAGAGGCAAAGTAAAGCTCTTAGCCTATCACAAGGGAGAGAAAACGGCCATTCGCCACCAAGATGATCCTAATGATGAGGGGAGAGAAACCCAAATAGATGCCTCCTATTATACCCTGCCGAGTTCTATTCGCCAAAAAATGTTTGATACGATCAATCATTTGCAAGAAAATCAGCTTACTTTGTTTAATCCAGAGGATTTTAAAAAGCTGAAAAGATAAAATATTTGAGTTACAGAGCTTACGCAACTTGAGTTGATAATTAACAATTGACAATTAACAATTAAAAAGATAAATTATGGATCTATTACAAAAAAGTAAAGAAAATGCTCAGTCTTGGCTTAGTCCTACCTTTGACGAGCCAACACAAAAGGCTGTACGTGAGCTGCTTGCAGGAAATCCAGAGGAGCTTACCGAATGTTTTCATAAGAATTTGGAATTTGGTACAGGTGGTATGCGTGGTATCATGGGTATTGGTACCAATCGTATGAACCGCTATACCTTGGGCAAGAACACCCAAGGGTTGAGCAACTACCTCAAGAAGGTATATCCCAATGAGCAAGTGAAGGTAGTTATCGCCTATGACTGTCGTCACAACTCTCAGGATTTCGCCAAGGTAGTAGCCGATGTCTTCTCTGCCAATGGTATTAAGGTATATCTCTTCTCCCAGTTGCGCCCTACGCCAGAACTTTCCTTTGCTATACGTTACCTTAAGTGTCATAGTGGTATCGTCCTTACAGCCTCTCATAACCCACCAGAATACAATGGATATAAGGTTTATTGGACAGATGGTGGCCAGCTGGTGCCTCCTCAGGACAAGGAAGTAATGGAGGCCATTGACAAGGTACAATTTGCTGATATTCAATTTACTCCCAATGAGTCGCTCATTGAAAAGATTGACTCTCAGGTAGATGAGGCCTTTATAGAAGCCTCCTTGAACAAGGCTAATTTCCCTATCGCAGGTAAGGAAAATCTTAAGATTGTCTATACACCTTTGCATGGGACATCGGTGACCATTATTCCCAAGCTCTTGCAACGTGCGGGCTATACTTCCTTGTATATAGTAGAGGAACAAGCCACTCCCGATGGTAGCTTCCCTACCGTAAAATCACCTAATCCTGAAGAGCCTGAAGCACTTACTATGGCACTGAAAAAGGCCGAAGAAGTACAGGCGGATATTGTTTTCGGAACGGATCCCGATAGCGACCGTATAGGGATTGCTGTACGTAACCTCCATGGCAAGATGGAGTTGCTTAACGGAAACCAAACGATGCTCCTAATGACCAAATACCTCTTGGATAAGTGGAAGGAAAAAGGAGAAAAGACAGGCCGTGAGTTTATCGCCTCTACCATTGTTTCTACGCCTATGATGCAGAAACTTGCCGATGCCTATGGGGTAGAGTATAAGGAAGGGCTTACAGGTTTCAAATGGATTGCCAAGATGATTAAGGACTTCCCAGACCAACAGTTTATCGGTGGGGGAGAGGAAAGTTTTGGCTATATGGTAGGGGATTTCGTTCGTGATAAGGACGCGGAAACCTCCGCCTTATTGGCTATGGGAATTGCTGCTGAGGCTAAGGCCAAAGGTAGTTCCTTCTTCAAGGAAATGCTTAAGATGTACCAAGAGTTTGGCCTCTACCAAGAACACTTGATTTCCGTAGTGAAAAAAGGGATCAGCGGGGCAGAGGAGATCAACCAAATCATGAAGAACCTCCGCGAAAACCCTGTCAAAGAGATCTTAGGTGAAAAGGTCGTACGTATAGATGACTACCAAACCTCTGTAAGCTATAACCCACTGACAGGTGAGAAAAAGCCGATTGAGATTCCTAAGTCTAATGTACTGATCTACCATACAGAAAAAGGACTTAAGGTAGCAGCACGCCCGAGTGGTACCGAACCTAAAATCAAGTTCTATTTCAGTGCCAATGCTCCTCTTGCCTCTATAGAGGCTTATGAGGCTACACGTGAGGCCTTACTGGCTAAAATTAAGCAAGTAACCAAAGAATGGAATTTATAAAACTGATTATCAGTTAGTTAGAAATGATTTTCTTATATATTATTGAATGAACGTAGCCAATATCAAACGACTTTATCCGTATGTACTGCCTTATAAGAGGTTTGCCTTTCTGAATGTGTTCTTTAACATTCTATATGCTCTCTTTAGCTCTTTGTCCTTTGTGGCCTTGATTCCTATGCTTGAGGTACTTTTTGATGCCCGTGCAAGGATTTACCAGAAGCCTGTGTATAAGGGTATTAGTGAGGCAAATACCTATTTTAAGGAATACCTGAACTATCAGGTAACCCAGCATGCGGGAGGCGACCCCGTACAAGCGCTTTCCTATATTATCGCCTTGGTGTTATTGTTATTTTTCTTAAAGAATATATTTAACTACTTGGCCATAGTGTTTATCAACCTCTTGCGCAACGGTGTGTTGAAGGATTTGCGTAATATGATGTATAAGAAAATCATTTCTTTACCCATCTCTTATTTCTCAGAAAAACGCAAAGGAGATGTCATCTCCCGTATCACCACCGATATCAATGAGTTTCAAACCTCCTATCTGAGTATATTGGAATTTATTGTAAAAGAACCACTTACAATTATTTTCACTATAATCATCATGTGTGGGATTAGCCTGAAGCTCACCATATTTGTCTTTATCTTTATTCCTGTGGCAGGGTTGGCTATTTCCCGTGTGGGCAAAACCCTTAAGAAGCATTCGGGACGGGTGCAGGCCGAGCAAGGTTTCTTCCTCTCCCTGATAGAGGAAACTCTTTCGGGGCTGCGTATCATCAAGTCTTTCAATGCACAAGGGGCGTTTATCAAGCGCTTTACCGACTCCACTCAGCGCTTTAACACCTATGCCAACAACCTCTCCTATCGCCAAAACTTAGCCTCACCTATTAGTGAGTTTTTAGGGATTTTGGTCATCGGAATCCTTCTATGGTATGGAGGTACTATGGTCTTGGTGGATAAGACTTTAGGAGGTTCCGAGTTTGTCGCTTATATGGGGTTGGCTTACAATATTCTCACCCCAGCCAAGGAGATCAGCAAGGCAGCCTATCGCTTGCGACAAGGAGACGCCGCCGCCCTACGTGTCTTGGAGGTGATTCATGCACAAAACCCTATTTTTGACAAAGAAAACGCCATAGAAAAAACAGACTTCCAAGCGGCTATCTCTTTGAAAAACATTTCTTTCAAGTATGACAATGAGTATGTCCTCAAGGATTTTTCTCTGGAGATTCCCAAGGGGAAAACAGTAGCCTTAGTAGGGCAATCAGGTAGTGGAAAAAGTACTATAGCCAACCTTATTGCGCGCTTCTACGATGTCAATGAGGGCAGTATCACCTTTGACGGCACTGATATTCGCGACCTTAAGATACAATCGCTCCGCGATCTGATAGGAATTGTTTCTCAAGACTCTATCCTTTTCAATGATACGATAACCAACAACCTCCTTATCGGTAAGGCGTCCGCCACCCCAGCGGAGATAGAAGAAGCCGCCAAGGTAGCCAATGCTTATGATTTCATAGAGGCTTTACCCGAAAAATTCCAAACCAATATAGGAGATATGGGCGGAAAGCTCTCAGGCGGACAAAAGCAGCGTCTAAGCATCGCCCGTGCTGTACTGAAGAATCCACCTATTATGATCTTGGACGAGGCCACCTCGGCCTTAGATACCGAGAGTGAAAAACTGGTACAGAATGCCTTGGAAAAGATGATGATGAACCGTACTTCACTGGTCATTGCCCACCGCCTTTCTACCATTCAAAAAGCAGATATTATCGTGGTAATGGAAAAAGGAAAAATCATAGAACAAGGAAACCATGCCACCCTTATGGCACAAAATGGCACCTACCGCAAGTTAGTGGAAATGCAGTCCTTTCAGTAGACAGAGGTCAGTAGACAGTATACAGAGGTCAGTATACAGTGGTCAGTCTCTGATAACTAACCACTAACCACTGACAACTAACCACTGACCACTGACTACTGTTTTGCTCCGCACTGGGGGCAATACAGTGCTCCATCAGGTAGGGGATAGGTATTACAATACTTGCAATGGCCATGGGTGTGGCTGTGTGGATAACCTATGTCTTGTGGCATCTTGTGAGAGGTATCGGACTTATGAGGTTCTTTTTTCCTATAAGCACGTGAGTACTCGCTCGTTACAAGACCTGTAGGTACGGCTATAATACCATAACCTAAGATCATAATTATAGAGGCCATAATCTGTCCGAAGGTGGTAGTAGGTACCACATCGCCATAGCCTACAGTAGTGAGGGTTACAATACACCAGTAGATACTGCGGGGGATACTGGTAAAAGCCTTGTCATGTGGCTCTATCATATACATCAGCGCTCCTAAGATAACACAAAGCACCAGCACAAAGTAGATGAATACAAATATCTTCGTTTGACTATTCTTTAAAGCTTTCTTCAGCTGATTGGCTTGCTGGGTGAATTGTACCAAGTCCAAGATCCTAAAAATGCGCAACAGCCTAAGGATACGAATGATAGAAAGAACTTTGGATTGTTTTACAAAGAACGAAAGATATATAGGTAAGATAGAGATAAGGTCAATAACTCCATAGAAACTAAAGATATACCGTTTCCAGTTAGGGATGCAGATAATACGCAATATATACTCAATGGTAAAAAAGACAGTAATGACCCATTCCAAGACTACTAATAAGGTATGTATCCTATCATTTACAGTTTGAATACTCTCAAAAATAGCCAAAAAAGTACTGATGAGGATAAAACCTAATAGAATAAGGTCAAAGAGTTTTCCTGCAACGGTATCTCTCCCATAGATAATGGTAAAAGCCCTTTCTTTTAGGAGTTTGTATTTAGATGCTAAGAGTTTTTTCATCTCAAACAAATAGAAAATCCAATGAAAAATACCTTTTCATTGGATTTAGACTGTTATTTAACAAAATTCATTATAGGCTGCCTCTAAGTTTTCAGCAATTGCTTCCGCAAAACGTCCTTCTATGTGGTGTCTCTCCAACATATGTACCAGCTCTCCGTCCTTGAAGAGGGCAATACTTGGGGAAGAAGGAGGGAAAGGCAGCATATAGTCTCGCATCTGAGCGGTGGCATCAGTATCGAAGCCTGCAAAAACTGTTACTAAGTGGTCTGGCTTTTTAGCATTTTCAAGGCTTAAGAGTACCGCAGGACGGGCATTTCTTGCTGCACAACCACATACGGAATTCACCACTACAAGGGTAGTGCCAGGACGCTTAATAGCTTCATCTACTGCACTTACGGTATGGAGTGATTCAAAGCCTGCATTTTCAAGCTCCGCTATCATAGGAGCTACTATTTCTGGTGGATACATAATTTTTAGTATTATTTATTCGTGGGGACAAAGATACGAAAAATAATGATTAATGATTAATGGTTAATTGTTAATCTTTTAGAGAAATAATTCTTTTGGAAATGTGGAGGATTTAGAAAAAAGTTGTACTTTTGCAAAGGGAATTTCTAAATAAGAATTTTATGAGAAGTCTATTTTTCTTTTTGTTGTTTCTTCCCTTATGGGCTGGAGCACAAGATTTTGAGGATTTTGAATATTGGGGAGTAAGGGCGGCCTTTACCCATACCAATCGCTCCCATAACTTGGGCTTTGTAGGGGCATCTCTCAATACAGAGTATAACTGGGTAAGCCGTTCGCTCTATGCAGGAGTACACTTGGGGTCACAAAATACATTTACCGATGACGGACGTAAACAATCCAAAATGGAAATTGTACCTGAGATAGGATATGAGTTTAGCCTCATTTTCTTAGGCTTGGGAGCCTCCCTCAATACCCATGCATTCCAGCCTCGTGTAGGTCTTTCTTTTTTCAATATTCATCAGGCCTATGTGGGGTATTCTATTCCTTTCCGCCGAGATACCGTTTTCAAGGGACTTACTTTTACACTTGTGCTTAATCTCTCTAATGCAGAAAGCAGTGATGATTTGAGACTGTGGTAATTCAAGAATTTTATAACAAATAAATAATAAATTAATTAATGAACCAAGAAATAAAACTCAATACCATAGAAGAGGCTATTGAGGATATCAAACAAGGGAAAATCGTCATCGTAGTAGATGATGAGAACCGTGAAAATGAAGGAGACTTTATCGCTGCGGCTGAAAAAGTAACCCCTGAAATGATTAACTTTATGACCCATTATGGGCGCGGTTTGCTTTGTGCGCCTCTATTGGAAAAGCGTTGTAAGGAATTGGGCTTGGACATGATGGTGGAGAACAACACCGTACTGCACCATACCCAATTTACTGTTTCTATAGACCTCAAGGGAGAGGGCTGTACTACAGGAATTTCTGTATTTGACCGTGCCAAAACAATTAAGGCACTCGTAAAGCCTCAGACCAAGCCAGAGGATTTTGGTCGTCCAGGACATATATTCCCCCTCAAGGCCAAGGAAGGCGGGGTACTTCGCCGCACAGGCCATACCGAAGCAGCGGTAGACTTGGCGCGCTTGGCTGGATTAGAACCTGCGGGGATACTCATTGAAATCCTCAACGAAGATGGTTCCATGGCACGCTTGCCACAGCTGGTGAAAGTGGCTGAAAAACACAATCTTAAGATCATTTCTATAGAGGACTTGGTAGCCTATCGTATGCGCCATGATAGCCTTATTGTCAAAAAAGAGGACTTTTCTATAGATACCGATTTTGGCCAATTCCGCCTACGTGCCTATGAGCAAACCACCAACGGACAGATACACTTGGCTTTTACCAAAGGTACTTGGGCTAAAGACGAACCTATACTTACCCGTATCCATGCCAACTTTATTAGTAACGATATCTTGGAGCTTTTACGCAAGAAGGACAACGAACTCAGTCGCATCTTCCAGCAGATAGACGCTGCGGGCAAGGGTGCTTTTATTGTCATCAACCAAGGAGGTTATTCCCAAAATCTCTTGCACCGTATCCAAGCTATTAAGGCAGCCCAAGAGGGCAAATCTGAACCTTCGCAAGCACCTGCCGCTCAGGTAAAAGATATAGGTATAGGCGCTCAAATCCTGATAGACTTGGGTATCTCTCACTTGAAACTCCTGACCAACTCCGAACCTTCTCGCTATGTGGGTATGTCGGGCTATGGCTTGGAAATTACAGACTATGTAAGCTACTAAGATGAAAATAAAACAACTTCTCTTTGAGGACAGACACACTATAGGGAATTTCCTTCCTTTCACCTTTACCCGTCCCTCGGCTGAGCTCCGTGCGGGTATATTGACCTTTGCCGAGCGCTGGCAACGGCTCTTAGGGATAACACAAGTGAATTACCTCACTGCGGATTACCTGCAAGAAAAGTATCCTTATTCCAACACATTGGAGGGTACCCTTTCCATTTATGCCAATTTCTTGCCTACCCCACGCCTCTTAGAACAATTACATTCTCTTGAGGTAGGGGAGTCTATTGCTTACCAAGGAAGGCAGTTGGCTTTTATGAATAATGGCCTCACGCTTTCTTCTATCCCTCCTATAGAATGGGAAGAGCCTTTGGTAGTTTTTGAAAAACCTACCGACCTTTTTACCTATAATGACAAGGCAATAGATTTTGATTTTGAACTACTTACAAAAGGGCGTACCTCTGCGCCGCTCTCACCTACCAATGGCTTCTTGGGCGATAAGGCCAACCTCTTTATAGAGGAAGGTGCCAAGGTGGAGTTTGCTACCCTCAACTGTCAGAAAGGCAAGATCTACATAGGCAAAGATGCCGAGGTCATGGAAGGTAGCCACCTGCGTGGGTCTATTGCCCTTTGCGAGCATGCTACCGTGAATATGGGGGCTAAGCTCTATGGTGCTACTACTATAGGGCCTTATAGTAAGGTAGGCGGTGAGATAAGCAACTCCGTTATTTGGGGTTACTCCAACAAGGGGCATGACGGTTTCTTAGGCAATTCTGTACTGGGACAGTGGTGTAACTTGGGGGCGGATACCAATGTCTCCAACCTCAAAAATACTTATAATACCATACAGCTATGGGATTACCGAAAGGGAGGCTACAGCTCTTCAGGCTTGCAATTCTGTGGGGTACTCATGGGAGACCATTCCAAAACGGCTATCAACACACAGCTCAATAGTGGTACCACTGTGGGGGTCTTTGCCAACCTTTTCTCTGCTGGATTTCCGAGCAAATATATTCCTAATTTCGCTTGGGGAGCCTCTGCTGAGAAATACCGCTTGGACGAGGCTTTTGCCGTAGCCGAGCGTGTCATGGCTCGTAGAGGTATTGCTTTTGACCAGAAGGAACAAGATATACTCCAATGGTTGTTTGATAACCAATAGGGTAAAGTTCTCCCTTATCTAGATTATATTTCCCCTTGTAGGTATGAAGGATATACTTACAAGGGGATTTTATTACTATCCTATAACCCCACGAGTCATTATATATACCCAAGGCGCGATTTTGATAATGAAAATACTGAGATATAATAAAACATAAGTAAAGGGTGTTTTATTGGTAAAGTGCATCATAAGTGCTATAGGGATTGTCAATAGCTCCAGAGCCCATCCATACACAAAGTTCAACCACAAAATAGTATCTTCTAAGTAGTCAGAAATTATCTTTCCTATAGTTGTTCTTCCCAAATCAAAAAGATATAATATAGAAAGGAGCAAGAAAAGACTAAGTGATAGTAGCTCTAAGATGTTTAGAAATGTAAAAAATCGCTTCATAAAGTTAATGTTTGGAACAAGGGTCAACTAAGTCTTTGTCTATAGGAAAGAATTGTTCATTATAGAATTTAGAGTCTATTACTTCACCACTACTGTTTTGATATTGGCAAACTCCCATACGCCAAAGTAAGAAAGCTCACGACCATAGCCTGAGTTCTTGATGCCGCCAAAGGGCAAATGTGGATCACTGATGAGCATCTCATTGATATATACCGCTCCTTCGTCAAAGCGAGGGGCTTGTGATTTTACAAAATCTACATTCTGGGAGAAAATGGCTACTCCTAAGCCAAAATCCGATTGGTTGCTCAGCGCAATGGCCTCTTCAAAATCTCGGAAGGTGGTGATGACCGCTACAGGCCCGAAGGTCTCTTCCCTAAATACCCGCATGGTAGGAGTAACTCCAGTAAGGACAGTAGGTTCATAGAAAGCACCTGTACGCTTCCCCCCACAGCGTAGCGTAGCTCCCTCGGCAAGGCTCTGCTTGACCATTTCTTCTATTTCTATGGCCAAGTCTTCCCTTGCCATAGCACCTATTTCGGTGGAGAGGTCATACTTGTCACCTTGCTTGAGGGCTTTGACCTTTTCAGTGAAGGCGGCTGTAAATTCCTCGGCTATGGATTCTTGCACTAAGATACGCTTACCTGCAATACAACTTTGTCCAGCATTCTGCATACGGGCATTGACAGCTGTGGCAACAGCCTTGTTAAGGTCGGCATCCTCACAGACGATAAAGGCGGCACTTCCTCCGAGTTCCAAGACGGATTTCTTCAAGTGCTTACCAGCACACTGGGCTACCGACCTACCTGCAGGCTCACTTCCTGTAAGAGTAACGCCCTTGATAGCAGGGTGAGCGATGATGGCCTCTACATATTGGCTTGGCAAAGGCAGGTTCTTGTAGATAGGAAAGCCTAAGGACTTGTCAAGGAAGATTTCTTCCAATAGGGCAGCAGCAGTAGGGACATTGGAGGCGTGTTTTACCACTAATACATTGCCCAATAGCAGGTTGGGGACAGCTACGCGGAATACTTGCCAAAAGGGGAAGTTCCACGGCATGACGGCCAAAAGTACGCCTAAGGGGTCTAAGCGGACATAACTCTCTGTCCAACTGCTCTGCAAAGGTTGGGGGCGGAGAAAGTCGTCTATGTAGGTTAGGTAATAATCACATAGTGTAGCACACTTCTTGACTTCAGCAAGAGATTGTGCCAAAGGCTTATTCATATCGGTAGTAATGGCTCTGGCATATTGTTCGGCATGGGTTAGTAGCTTTTCTCGGATACGGCTGATGACCTCCTTACGTGTGGTTAAGGGGCGGTTTCGCCAAGTGTGGTAAGCGCTTTCCATTTCGCTTACAGAAGTAAGGGCTTTTTCTAACATCTTTCTTAATTGTTAATGGTTAATTATCAATGGGTTAATTACTAATGACAAATGACAAATCTCTTCAAAAATTAGAGAGATTTGTCATTTGTTGTTATTCACTTTTCACTATTTATTAGGTAGTTCCTTGTATCCCATATTCCAGAGGGAGAAGGCTTGTTCGTCGGCATATCCTTCGATCATCTTGCTCACTGGGGTACCTGCTCCGTGTCCTGCATTGGTTTCTATACGTAGGATAATAGGTACATTCTTGCAGGCTTGTTTTTTCTGTAACTGAGCGGCAAACTTGAAGCTGTGGGCTGGCACTACACGGTCGTCATGGTCGGCAGTGGATACCATGGTAGCAGGATAGCAAACGCCCTCTTTTACATTGTGTACAGGGGAGTAACCTTTGAGGTATTCAAACATTTCCTTGCTGTCATCTGAGGTACCATAGTCATAAGCCCAGCCAGCACCTGCGGTGAACTTGTGGTAGCGGAGCATATCCATAACCCCTACATCGGGCAAGGCTACACGCATAAGGTCTGGACGCTGGGTCATTACGGCTCCTACCAAAAGTCCTCCGTTAGAAGCTCCTTTGATAGCCAATTTCTCCTTAGAGGTATATTTTTCTTTGATAAGGTATTCAGCAGCGGCAATAAAGTCATCAAACACATTTTGTTTCTTGAACTTAGTACCATCATCATGCCATTTTTTACCATATTCACCACCTCCACGGATATTAGCAGTGGCATATACTCCGCCATTGTTCATCCATACAGCGATGCTTACGCCAAAGTAAGGATAAGTGATAGCATTGAACCCTCCATAGCCATAGAGTAAGGTAGGGGCGGTACCGTCGAGCTTGGTAGTTTTCTTATAGGTAATGGTCATAGGCACCTTAGTACCATCCTTAGAGGTATAGAATACTTGTTTGGACTCGTACTCATCAGAGTTGAAAGCAATAGAAGGTTTCCAGTATTGGGTAGTTTCCCCACTTTCCAAGTTGAGTTTGTAGATACTTGTAGGAGTACAAGTGTTGGTAAACCAGAAATAAGTATCCTTTTGATTCTCTTTGGAAGAGAATCCACCGGCAACCCCTATGGAAGGGAGCTTAATATCGCGGATAAACTTACCTGAGAAGTCATATTGTTTTACTTCGGTAAGGGCAGCCACGGTATATTTGGCAAGGATATAGCCGCCAGCGGTAGTGATGTCCAATACATTTTCATTTTCAGGGATAAGATCCTTCCAATGTTCAGGAGTTGGATTCTTTACGTCGGTAACTACTACTTTTCCATTAGGAGCGTTGAGGTTGGTGAAAAGGTAGAGCTTATCACCCTTGACATCAATCACGGAAGTATCGGAGGAATAATCGTTAAGGATAGTTACCAAAGGTGCTTTAGGGTCTTTCAAGTCTTTGATAAAGAGCTTGTTACCAGAAGTGGCATCCGCACCGAAGATGATAAGGTATCTTTGGTCATCGGTTACATAAGCATCCGTATAACGATTTTTTTCTTCGGGGGTACCTCCGAAGATGAGCACATCTTCTTTCTGAGAAGTACCGAGCTTGTGGTAATACACCTTGTTTTGGTCGGTTTTTTCAGAAAGTTCACTACCCTTTGGTTTGTCATAAGAAGAGTAGTAGAAACCTTCGTTTCCTTTCCAGTTACCTCCACCAAATTTTACATCTACGATAGGGTCACCTATTTGTTCTTTGGTCTTAGCATTGAGCACTATAGCTTTTTTCCAGTCACTACCAGCCTCAGAGATAAGGTAACATACCAAAGAACCATCTTTGGAGAAGTTTAGCCCAGCCAAGGAAGTGGTTCCATCGGCAGCAAACTTGTTAGGGTCAAGGAATACTTCCTCGTTACCGTCCTTATCCTTGCGGTAGAGCACACTCTGGTCTTGCAAACCGTTGTTGCGATAGTAGTAGGTATAGTCACCTTCTACAAAAGGAGCGCCTGACTTTTCGTAATTCCAGAGTTTTTCCAATTGTTCCTTAATCGTTTTGCGGTAAGGAATCGCATTGAGATAATCAGTAGTGAATTGGCTTTGTGCTTTCACCCAAGCCTCAGTCTCTGGACTTCGGTCGTCTTCGAGCCAACGATAAGGGTCAGCTACTTTTTCTCCGAAATAATCATCTTCTACGACTTGTTCTTTGGTTTGGGGATAGGTAAAGTCTTTCATCTGTTCTGTATCGGCGGGTTGTTGAGGGTTGTTCTTACAAGCCGAAAGGGCAAGGGCACAACCCAGCGGAATAAAAAAATACTTCATATTAATTGTTAATTATTAATTATTAATTTTTATTTTTCATTTGGTAGTTTCTTATACCCCATGTTCCATAGGGCAAAGGCTTGCCAGTCAGCGGTTTGTTCTATGATTTTGCTCACAGGCGTACCTGCACCATGGCCTGCATTGGTCTCTATACGGATAAATACAGGGTTTTTGCAGGCTTGTTTGCTTTGCAGCTGTGCGGCAAACTTGAAGCTGTGGGCGGGTACCACACGGTCATCATGATCTCCAGTGAAGACAAGGGTTGCAGGGTAGCAGGTGTCTTCCTTTACATTATGTACAGGGGAGTAGCCCTTGAGGTACTCAAACATCTCCTTGCTGTCATCAGAGGTACCATAGTCATACGCCCAGCCTGCCCCAGAGGTAAATTTGTGGTAACGAAGCATATCCATTACCCCTACATAAGGTAAGGCAACACGCATAAGGTCAGGACGCTGGGTCATTACCGCTCCTATGAGCAGTCCACCGTTGGAACCACCCTTGATAGCCAGTTTTTCCTTGGAGGTGTATTTGTTATCTATCAAGTACTGGCAAGCGGCGATAAAATCGTCAAAGACGTTTTGCTTCTTGAACTTAGTACCGTCATCATGCCATTTCTTACCATATTCGCCCCCTCCACGAATGTTGGCCACGGCAAATACGCCTCCATTGTTCATCCATACCGCATAGGTAACGGCAAACCATGGGGTGTAGCTAATGTTAAATCCGCCATAGCCATAGAGACAAGCAGGAGCCGTACCGTCTAAGGGAGTCCCCTTCTTATAGGTGATGATCATAGGTACTTTGGTGCCGTCCTTGGAGGTATAGAATACTTGTTTGGACTCAAAATCATTGGGGTTGAAGTCTATCTTAGGTGCCCAATAAAGCTCCGTATCTCCTTTGTCTAAGTGTAACTTATAGATACTTGAGGGAGTATAGAAGTTTTCAAAGGAAAAATAACTTTCGTTTTCCTCCTCCTTAGCACTATTCAAGGTTACTGTACCTAAGGCAGGGAGCTTGATATCTCGGATCAGTTTTCCCTCAAAATCATATTGTTTCACTTGGGAGATAGCGTCTTTCATATAGTGAGCCAAGATATATTTCCCAGCCACTACAGGGGTAAGTACATTTTGTGTTTCAGCAATAAGGTCTTTCCAGTGTTCAGGGGTAGGGTTCTTTATGTCTGCTACCACAATTCTCCCATTAGGGGCATTCAGGTTGGTGTGGAAATAGATCTTATCCCCTTTGATAGAGAGGACAAAGGTGTCGGAATCATAGTTGTTGAGGACAGCCACCAGCGGACTGTTGGGTATTCTAAGGTCTTTGATCCACAACTTACCTCCAGAGGTGGTTTCCTCTCCACGGATAATTAGGTAGTTCTCATCGTTAGACACATAGCCACCTACGTAGCGATTTTTTTCCTCTGGTTTGCCTCCGAAGACTAATACGTCAGCTGACTGAGGAGTGCCGAGCTTATGGTAGTATAGCTTGTTTTGGTCGGTCTTTTCAGAAAGTTCACTACCCTTTGGCTTGTCATAGCTACAGTAGTAGAACCCTTCATTTTTGTACCAATAGCCCCCTGAGAATTTGATATTGACAAGGGTATCGCCTACCTGTTCTTTGGTTTTAGTATCCATAACAATCGCCTTGCGCCAGTCACTTCCTCCTTCCGAGATAAGGTAGCACAAGAGGGAGCCATCTTTGGTAAAGTTGATTTCGGCTAAGGAAGTTGTCCCATCGGCAGCGAATTTATTAGGGTCAAGGAAGAGTTCCTCACGGCCTTCTTTGTCTCGGCGATAGAGGGCAGCTTGGTTTTGCAAACCGTTGTTTTTATAATAATAGGTATAATCTCCAGCTTTGAACGGAGCGGAGAGCTGCTCATGGTTCCATAGTTTTTCTGCCTGTGCCTTAATCTGGTTACGGTACGGAATAGAGCGTAGATAGTCAAAGGTAACCCCATTCTGAGCCTTTACCCAAGCGGCAGTTTGTTGGCTTCTATCGTCCTCAAGCCAGCGATAAGGGTCAATCACCTTCTCTCCAAAATAGGTGTCTTCTACATTTTCCTTTTTGGTTTCAGGATAAGAAAAGTTTTCCCATGTCTCTTTCTCTTCTTTAGCAGTTTGTTTTTGCTGGAGCGAATGACATGCCGTCAAGGTAAGCAAACACCCCAAAGGAATAAAGAATGATTTCATATGTAATGATTAATTGTTAATGATCAACGGATAAGATTGTATGGCAACTGACCTTTATCGTAATCAAAGCCAAATATACGTTTTTTTTCAGAACTGACAAAACCAAGAGATAATAAATTACAGCAAGACAATTCCTAATGGTGTTATTAATCATTATTAACGCCAATCAATAGTAGAAAATGATTGTATAGACCAATTCGTTAAGATGCAATTTGTTGAGCCTTAGTAAGTTAGTAGGTAGTATTTTAATTATTGATTCGTGTTATTAGCATTAATCATTAACTTTAACTTCTTTTTATTATTACTTGTTCTTGATTTTACTGATTAAATGTTGTAATTTTGTAGTCTCTAAGAAGTTTATCTATAATCCTAATAAATCATGAAAAAGCAAATCGTACAAGCCCTATGGCATATTGCCAATGGCAGACCTCAAGAGCAAGGGGAGAAGGTAGTTTATCCCAACATACGCGAACAACTCAATGCAATCAAAGCTCTTATGAGCATTGACGGCTGGGACGAACTTGACCCCCAAGAGAATATGCCCGCCCCAGTGGCCACCTCTTGTACCCCTACTGTAAGTAGTAAAGAAACTACAAACCACGAGCAAACGCCAACCATTGAAGGGGAAAAAGTAAGTGAGCCACAGGAGCCCACAGAGAAAGAAATCCCCACAAAGTGCGATACTGTAGCAATTGTTGTACAAGAACAACCCTTATCACAACAGCTCGCACAACAACCTCCTACTAAGCGTGTTCCTAAAAAGATGTCAGTAGGAAAAATGAAGAGAATACTAAGGCGGGGTAAATTGGTCAATTAGCTAATGTTTTTCCTTATTCATATTGAGCCTGAGGAAGATAAAGAGCAGCATAGTAAAGCCCCATAACCCCGACCCTCCATAACTGAAGAAGGGCAGCGGAATCCCCACAGTGGGCATGGTACCGATAACCATACTGATATTGACAAAGAAGTGTATAAAGAAAATTGCCGCTACACAGTAACCGTAGATACGGTAGAACTTACTCCGCTGGTTTTCAGCCAAATACCATATACGCAGACAGAGAAAAGCAAAGAGAAGGGTAACGGTAGCCGTTCCATAGAAGCCCCATTCCTCACCAAGGGTGGTGAAGATATAGTCGGTATGTTGTTCAGGGACAAAGTCTCCCTTGGTAAGGGTTCCTTCCAAAAAGCCCTTGCCTGAGAGTCCTCCCGAGGAGATGGCCGACTCGGCCTGTAAGGTGTTGTAAGCTACTGTTTGGCGAAGCGTTTGGCTATCGGTGATTTCGTTATCTAAGCGTAGCCAAAGACTAAAGCGATCGCGGTGGTGCTGCTTGAAGACATTGTAAAAAATGAAATTGGCCGAATAGGAGGTCAGCACACACAGTATTACTAACAAAGATACATTCCTATAAGGAATATTTCCATTGCGCTGTTTTGCCCAATAGCCGTAGAGCAGGGCAAGGAAAACGAAAAAGGTGATCGTGTTGCCCATACCAAACTTTAGGGTGGAGAGGAAAACCATTAGGAACAAGAGCATCAGAAAGATAAAGGAGGAACTCATACCCTCTCGGTTCAACGCAAAGATAAAAGCCCCATAGACCAAGGTACTCCCTGGGTCGGGTTGTAAGATGATGAGAAAACAAGGTATGATAATAATCACCAGAGTATTAATCAAGTCCTTGAACTTACGTATGTCCGTCTGTATATGGCTGAGCTGTTTGGCAAAGAGCAGTGCGGTAGCTGTTTTGGCAAACTCGGCTGGTTGTATGGTAACAGGGCCTATGGCATACCAAGCCTTAGCCCCATTGATCGTCTTTCCAAAGATAAGCACCCCTACCAGTAGTAGCATGGCTACCATATAGAATATTTCCGCCGAGTTCTCATAGAACTTCGGTTCAATAGCTAAGATAAAAATGATAAGCAGCACGCTGGTACAAACAAAAAATAATTGCTTGCTTGCATGCTGGGAGAAGTCCATAAGGCTGGTGGTTTGTTCATTGTAGCCTGTGGCATAGATACAAACCCAACCAATGGAAACCAATGCTATATATAGGAAGACACTGAGCCAATCAAGGTGTTTTAACATAGGACTATTTATTAATAGAGAAAGGTCGTCCAGAGTAAGGCTTGGCATATTCGTCCTCCAAGCTCTTTTCTATCATTCTTTTCTCAAGGTCTTTTCTTTTTACATTTTTAGTGAGGTATTCCTCTATCATTAGTGAGGCGATAGGCCCTGCGATACGGGCACCGAAGTAACCATTTTCTACCACCACTACTATGGCAATCTTGGGGTCTTCTATAGGCGCCATAGCCATGAATATGGAGTGGTCGGTCAGCTGCATACGCTTGCCATTGACTCTGATATAGTTCTCGGCCGTCCCTGTCTTGGCCGCGACATTGATGCTATCTATTTGCGTACCTCTGGAGGTTCCTCCCGTATAGGAGAGGTTCATACCTCGTATGATAGGGTCAAAGTATTTAGAGTCAATACGGGTGTACTTTTTCTGGGTATATTGGTTAAAAGGGGTCGTTTCCCCTCCTATTTTTTTCACCACATGAGGGGTATAGTACCAGCCCTTATTGGCAATAGCCGATAGGGCATTGGCCAGTTGCAAAGGAGTTACCAGTACCTCTCCCTGTCCTATACCATTGGAGATATTGGAGGTAGCTCGCCATCCGTTCTCTCCATATTGTCGGTTATAGAAAGCAGCATCAGGCAGATATCCCTTGCGACCAATGGGAAAGTCACTACCTAAGTAAGTTCCAAAACCAAAACTCTTTAAGTCCTCAGCCCAAGCGGTCAGCCCCTCGGCAGGGGTAGGGTATTTTTCTATGATCTTGCGGTATTCGTGGGCAAAATAGGCGTTGCAGGAGGTGGCAATGGCATGGATCATATCAAGTGGAGAGGCATGTCCGTGGCACTTCATCACACGGTTTCCGTAGTGGTAGCCACCATTGCAGGAGACCAAGGTGTTGGGAGTCATCACCCCTTCTTGTAGGCCAAGCAAGGCTGTAAAAGGTTTGAAGGTAGAACCAGGAGGATACTCAGCCAAGAGGGCACGGTCAAAAAGTGGCTTGGCGATGGAGTCATTGTACAGTAGGGTATAGTTCTCCGAACGCTTGCGCCCTACCAGTAGATTGGGATCATAGGAGGGAGCGGAGACAAGCGCTAAGATCTCCCCTGTCTTGGGTTCTATAGCCACAATACTGCCACGCTTACACTGCATAAGAGTCTCTCCATAGCGCTGTAAATTATCATCTATGGTCAGTTCCAAGGACTTACCCGCCACAGGAA
>ERZ772973.101-NODE-101-length-56790-cov-190.537_pt1 | contig 56790 bp, 48 predicted proteins | sample MGYA00580672_ERZ772973 | MGnify/ENA primary metagenome ERZ772973 (study PRJEB29015, sample SAMEA2737938) | human oral metagenome | biome: human oral; feature: human-associated habitat; material: dental | place: China | collected 2152 ...
TACCCCAGCAGATCCTCCTGCAACGACGACTCCACCCACTCCAGATCCCACGGCAAATCAACCATGACCCCACCCTAACAACCACCACCACACACCGTCAGCCACACACCGCCCCGCATCGACACCAAACACGCACGACAGCGCCCCGCCCACGCCACCGACTCATCCTTCCCCGCGTCGGAACGCGCTGATCTCGAAAGTCTTTTTCCTTCCACGGCCGCAGACGCGCGTCCTCCCCGAGGCGGAGGTGGGTCCCATGCCCCGCCCGTAGACTTCTGAACATGACATCCGACCTGCCTCCAGGCTCGCAGGACGCCGACACCACCGTCGAATCAGCGCCCGCGACCTCGCCCGTCGGCATTCCTCGGATCGGCGTCACTCCCGCCGTCCCGACACAGCAGCCTTCTCCAGCTCCATCGAGGTCCCGTTCGACCACCCTTCTGGTGGATGCGGCGCCTCACCGCCTGCGCCGCACCGAGGACCTACTCGATCTTGTCCTGGCCGCCATTGGCTCGGCCTCCATGCTCATTCTAGCGGCCTACGCCCACGAGACGACCACCGGCGTCACCCTCGATGTGCAGAATGCTCTCGCAGCCGTCCTGCGTCAGATCCTCGTCTTCCCCCTCCAGACCGTCGAGGGCTTGGCGACCTTCCTCGTACCCGTGTCCGTCGTCCTGGCGAGCCTCCTGCGCCGTTCCTGGCGCACGGCCGGCCAGGCGATTCTGGGCGGTATCGGCGGATTTCTCCTGGCCTGGGCCGTGCTCGCCGCCGTCACCTCCTGGGCGCCCTCCGCCATCATCTCGGGTCTGACGGTCACCGCCTCGGGCACCGCCAAGGTCGGCATCTCCACGGTCTTCGCCACCCTGGCCGGTCTGCTGACCGGTGCCGGGGAGCGACGCGCCTCTCATGCGGTGCGTCGCGGCTGGACGGCCCTGTGGGTCATCATCGGCTTGGCCGTGCTGCGCAGCGCACTGACCCTGCCCGGCGCCGTTATGTCCGTCCTGCTGGGACGCGTGCTGGGTCTGGCGATCCGCTACGGGTTCGGCGTTGAGGACCGGCGCGCCCACGGCACCGCGCTCGTGCGGGCGCTGCGCCGCGCCGGCATCGACGCCGTACGGGTGGTGCGCATGGACCGCGCCCCGGCGGCAAAGGCCTGGACAGTCGTGACCGATACGCCTGTGGGATACACCGAGCAGGTTCGGGAGAATCCGTTGACGATACCGGCCGCCATGCCGGACCTCGATGATGCCGGGCCCCGGCTCGACTTGACTGAGTACCCGAACGAGCCCGCCGAGGTCGCCGCCGCGCTACATCCGGAGGAGACGGCCACGATCACCACCGCCACCGATGTCGACCTGGAGGCGATTGTGACCGAGGCCTCCTCGGCCGCCCTGACCGTGGGCCGGCCCTCGGTGCACAGGCTCTACGCCGTGTGGGACGCCACGGGTATCCGCCGCGACGTGACGGTTCTGGACACCGACAGCCAGGTCGCCGGCTTCGTCTCCACCCTGTGGGACCGCATTCGCATTAAGGGGCTCTCCCCCGAGCGCGACCTGTCCGTGCGCTCGGCGGCCGAGCACGCGGCTCTCATGACTCTGGAGGCCCACCGTGCCCGGGTGCGCACCCCGGCGCTGTTCGGGATGGCGGAGGCCGACGAATCCGTTCTGCTGGTGGCCGATCATGTCATCGGTGCACGCGCCCTGGGCGATCTGGACGAGGTTTCCGACGACGTCCTGGCTCAGCTGTGGGAACAGCTGGGCCGGGCCCACGCCGCCGGCCTGGCTCACCGCGCCATCGACTCCTCCAGTGTGGTCGTCGACGTCGCCGGATGCGTGTGGCTGCTGGACTGGGACTCGGGGGAGACGATCTCCTCCGAGCTGTCCCGCCGCGTGGATCTCGCCCAGACTCTCGCCCTGACGGCCTCCGTCGTCGGCGTCGACCGAGCCATCGCCGCGGCCTCGCGGTCGCTGAGCACGCCTCAGATCGCCTCCATCGCGCCCATGCTCCAGCGCGTCGTCCTGCCCGCGACGACCCGCGACGCCCTGGGCGAACAGCGCGGCCGGCTCCTCCAGGAACTGCGCGACGCTCTCGTCGCCCTGACGCCCACCGCGCACGCCGAGCCCGCCAAGCTCACCCGGTTCTCCCCGCGGACCGTCGTCATGGCGGTCGTCGGGCTCGTCGCGCTGTGGACGCTGCTGGCGCGCATGAATTTCAGCCAGATCAGCGCCGCTGTCGCCGCAGCCAACGCGTGGTGGATTCTCGGCGCCGTCGTCTTCTCCCTGGCGACCTATCTGGGCGCGGGGATCGCACTGGTCGCCTTCAGTCCGGTGCGTCTGAGCGTGTGGAAATCGACCGAGGTGCACCTGGCCGGCGCGGTGGTCTCCCTCGTGGCCCCCGCCGGGGTCGGCGGTGCCGCCATCAACTTGCGCTTTCTGACTCGCAGGGGTGTGCCCACCGCCATCGGCGTGGCCACGGTCGCGCTCGTCCAGGTCGTCCAGTTCCTCGTCACGATCGTTCTGCTCATCATCCTGGCTGCGATGACGGGGCAGTCCACCGGGTTGACCCTGCCCTCGGACTGGCTCGTCCTGGGTGCCATCGTGCTCGTGGCCGTGGTCGGCTCGGCGCTGTTCGTGCCCCGGGTGCGCACCTGGGTGCGGGCCAAGATCGAGCCCACGTATCGGCAGGTGTGGCCGCGCCTGGTGTGGATCATGTCGAACCCGCTGCGCCTGGCGCTGGGCGTGGGGGGCACCGTCCTGCTCAGCCTGAGCTACGTCCTCGCCTTCGGCGGAAGCCTGTGGGCCTTCGGGTACACGCTCCCCTTCTCGATTCTGGCGATCACCTACCTGGCCTCCAACACGGTGGGGTCCGTGGTGCCCTCTCCCGGCGGCATCGGCCCGGTCGAGATCGCGCTGACCGCCGGGCTCGTCACGGCCGGCATCCCGAGCGGTGTGGCGCTGTCCGCTGCGATCGTCTACCGCCTGGTCACCTTCTGGATCCCCATCCCCGCCGGTTGGCTGAGTCTGCGGCACCTTCAGCGGAGCAGGGACCTGTAGACGATCATGGGCATCATGACCCCGACTCCCGTCAACCCCCGCCACGCGCTCTTGCTATCGTGAGCGAGGAACACCGGTACCCAATGATTAGAGACGACATGACTACACCCTTGCGTGGACATGCAGGCCCTTCCCGGTCCTGGGAGTCCATCCGCTCCCGCTGGGCCAGCCGACAGATCTACGTGGGGATCGGTGCCATTGCCGGCACGGCGAACATCGTGCTGAGCATCAGCAGCAACGGTATTCCTCGCCCTGTCGACCTCGTCTTCATGGTCGCGGCCCTCACCATCGTCACCCTCCTCCCGCTCCGCCCCTCGTGGGGCATGATGGCCTACCTCGCCTGCTGGTTCCTCCTGCTCGCCCTGCCGAACCCCCTCGCCTCGGACATGTTCCTGACCCATTTTGCTGTCTTCTTCTTCGCGGGGCGCTTCCTCCCACCGTGGTACGCCGGGGTAGCTTTCCTCTTCCTGCTCGGCGCTGACTTCCTCGCCCTGCAGCGCGGCGTCGCCGCCAGCGCTGCTAGCTTCGACGAGTTCGGAGGGGTGATCTTCCACGTCATTACGGGACTCCTCCTCGTCCCCACGGGCGCCCTGATACGGAGCAGTGAGAGAACCCGCCTGGCCCAGGCGCAGCAGGCGGAGGAGCGTCTGGAGGAGCTGCGTATGCAGATCTCCCGTGAGATGCACGACCTCATCGCCTACTCCATGTCCCAGACGGCCCTGCGGGCCCAGCGCGCCGCTGCGGACACGACCTACCCGGCGGCCGCCCGCAAGGAGTTCGCGGCGCTGGAGACGACGGCGGCCGACGCCCTTCACGAGTTGCGCCTCCTTCTGCGCACCCTGCGCCGGGCCGCCCCCGAGCTCGCCCCCGACGTCACCCAGGGCGTTGGGACGTCGAACGTCGTCACCGACCTGGGGGCCGCAGTGCGCGCCGTCAGCGACGACATCGCCGCCGCCGGCTTCGACGTCACCTATCGGTGCCGCGGAAACGTCGCCCCGACGCGTTCCCAGGCCTCCACCCTCTCCCGGGTGGCCCGCGAGATGGGGGCCAATGTCGTCCGCCACGCGGAGCCGAATGCCCCGGTGACCCTGACCCTGCGGCTGGGACCGGAGGTCATACGCCTGGTGTCCACCAACCGCATTCGCGTGGCGCCCGGCGACCTGCCGCGCTCCGGTTCGGGCGTGCTCGGCATGCGCGAGCGTCTGACCGCCATCGGCGGCGAGCTGACCACCCTGACCGACGACGGCTCCTGGATCGTGACCGCCACCGTCCCGGTGTCCGGCACGCGGGCCCTGGCCCCCGAGGATGAGTCATGATTCACGTGGGCCTGGCCGACGACGACGCCCTGGTCCGCAGCACGCTCACCGAGCTCCTCGCCACCACCGAGGACGTCAGGATCGTCTGGGCCGCTCGCGACGGCCGGGAGGCCCTCGACCTGCTGTTCTCACCGGAGACCCCTGAAGTCCAGGTCCTGCTCCTGGACGTCCAGATGCCCCGCCTGGACGGCATCACCCTGGCGGAAAGGCTCCGTAAGGAGCGCCCCGGCATCGGCATCCTCATTCTGACGACCTTCGTAGCCGACGACGTGCTCAACCGGGCCCTAGCCGCCGGCGTGCGCGGCTTCATCGCCAAGGAGGACCCGGTGGCGACCCTGGCCGACACGATCCGCAACGTCGCCGCCGGCAATATGGTCCTCTCCCCGGCGTCCTCGGCCATCATCGGCGGCTGGTCGGCGCCCGCCGCCCCCGCGGCCGCCCCCTCGCCCGATACGGCGGCGGTCCTGCCGCCGGGCGTCAGCCTGTCCCCCCGGGAGTCGGAGGTGCTCGTCCTCATGGTGGAGGCGCTGTCCAACAAGCAGATCGCCACGCGTCTGGGCCTGAGTGAGACCACCGTCAAGACCCATGTCTCCGCGCTCATCGCCAAGCTCGGCGTCCAGGACCGGGTCGGCGCCGTCGTCTACGCGCTGCGCAACGGACTCGTCTGACCATCCTCCGGTCGGAGGAGGCGCAGAGGACCCGATCGGAGGATGTACAGCTCCGCCCGGCTGGTGCATGATTATCTCTGTCAGGTCCTCCAAGGAAAGGCGACTCGCAATGGTCTCATCCCCCTCAAGTTGGCGCTTGGCGTTCTACTCGTGGTGGTGGTACCCGCACTACTGATCGCAACCGCCTAGCGGTGTTCGAATCGGTCTTTCCTTGCCCCTGCTAGAGCCCTAGTCTATACGGAAAGGTGATACGACATGACCTCTTATCCCTCACGATGGGTCTACTACCACGGCGCTCTCTGGTGGTACCGCCGCTGACCCCGATCAGCGAACATTATTCGCGTACAAGCTTTCCTGAGCCCTTGAATAACCTGCCCGAGTCCCTGAGATAAAAACCCTATAGTGCTTGGTCCCTGATCCCTGAATGTTCGTGAACCACCCTGGCCCCTGAAGCCCTGACGGCTCACGAACCTCTCTGATCCCTGCCGTGTGTTCCTGACACTCCCTGAGTGTCCCTGGGTCCCTGATCTTCCCTGATAAGGTCCCTGGCCTCCCTGAGGGCTATGAGATCCCCTGAGGATCTCTAAGGCCTCCCTGAAGGTCTCTGGTCATCCCTGACCGGTCCCTGCCGTGCGGGTGGAGTCGGCCCGTCTAGGACGGACTCCACCCGCACGGCTTTACCTTTCTCGGAAGAAAATCGTGAAGTTCCCATGGAATTACTCTGTCGCCGAGGCTGCGCCGCTGCGCCCCGTCTCGAGCGCCACAGACGCCCACTCTCTCGCCGCACGTGACCGTTTCGAAATCGAAAGCGTGCTCGACATCCTCTCTCAGGTCTGCCCACGCAGACTGGCAGAGCACCGCGTCCTCGAACTCGACTGCGGAAGAACGCGCCCGCCCTTCCTCCTCGCTGCCGCAGGACACCATGTCCTCGCCACCGAAGCCGATCCCGAGGCCCTCGCGAATATGGCCGAACGACTCGTGCCGTCCGCGCCGTCGCACACCGACATCATCACCAATGTCGAGCTGCGGCTGGCGGATATACGCTCCTTCTATTTCACTGAAGAGTTCAAAGCTGTCCATCTCAGGGCTTCCCGCCTCGCCCTCCTCAACGTCGAACAACGTCATGACGTGCTTGAACGTGCGAGAAATCACCTGGCCCCCGGCGGTCTTCTGATCATGTCCACCCAGGAGGTCCGGCGCGCGACCACCTCCCTCATCGGCGCTATCTCGGATCCCGCGCCCGTCTATCCGGTAGCGGACACGGCCCTCGAAGGCGACCAGCGCCCGGGTCTTCACTGGGATATAGAACTCAGCACTCCGCAGTCTCAGCTGATCGCGTCCGCCTGGATCGCCGACACGTGCACCCGCCTGGGCATGACAGTGACCTTCCAGCGGTCACGACCCGACCCGGCCTACCCGGGCCACACCCACGTCACTCTGGCCGCACGGCGACCTTGAGCGCCGCCGCCCGTCGGGCCGCAGGAACGGCTGCGGCCCGACGGGTTTTCTCAACCACGCACAAGGCGCTCGATCATTTCGGCGTGGGCGCTCGGCGTCCCCGCCACTAGTGAGCCGGGTTCGCGCACATCCACCCGGGTCCCGTCCAGCCGGGTGACGGCCGCACCCGTCTCCCGGCAGATCAGTGCGCCGGCCGCAACATCCCACGGCTGCAGGCGAGGATGGACGAGGCTTCCGGCCCGACCGGCCGCCACCTCGACGAGCTCGAGCGCCGCCGCACCGTAGCATCGCAGGCCGCGGGAGGACCGGACGATCTCAGGCAGGTGGCCCAGGCATGCGAGCGCATGAACATGAGCGATGACCACGCCGTCGGCCACAGTGGCGTCCTGGATGAGGGGGAGCGGCCGCCCACCGACGCCGGACTCATCGAACAGCCGTCCCGTGCGGGCGCCTCTTCCGGCCACAGCGGTGTAAAGCCGGTCGTCCACCGGGTCGGCCACGATTCCGAGCACTGGCGCCCCATCCTCGACGAGGGCAAGTGAAATCGCCCAGTGACGGTGAACGGCCACATAATTCAGGGTGCCGTCGATCGGGTCGAGCACCCACACGCGGCCGCGCCACGAGTCGACCGTGTGCCCCTCCTCCCCCAGCAATGGATACCCGGTGGGGGCCAGGCGCTCAGCGATGAGTGCCTCGACGCCGCGGTCGATCTGAGTGACCACATCATTGCGGTCGCGTTTGGTGTCGATGCGCAGTTCCTCGCCCGGGTCGAGGGCGAGAAGCGCCCCCGCGCGGACGGCCTCAAGGGCGGGGGCAAGCAGCCGGTCCGGAGCGGACGCGTCTGCATCATGAATGGGGGCGGCGTGCTGTGAGCTCATGGTTTCTCCCTGCGACCTCTGCGACCTTTCGGGCTAGGGTCCTGACTCTACGCGGTGGCCGGGGTGCGGTTCAGGGGGTCAAGCCGGTGTCGCATCCTTGGTGGAGGGTCCGGATGCCGGTGGGGCGGCCGGCCGGCATGAATGTCGGCCTCGTAGCCGCCCTTGCGCGCCTTGTTGTCCTTACGCGCTTCAACGATGTGCTCAAGCGCCTCTCTCATGGTGGTGTGGGGATAGCGGTGGGTGGAGCGGTGGCCCAGCGGGGACGGACCTGCTCCATGGTCTGCCCCAGGCCGGGGATGGGCTGGTCCTGGCACAACCACGGCAGAGAGGACTCGGTCAAGTTGACCAGGTTGTCCCTGACATCACCACGCACAGCGGAGAACTTCTTAATGGACAGCGACAGGTAATGCTCCCCGCAAACGAAGACCGTAGTCCCGTACGGGGCGTCCTCACCGACACCGATCTTGGCATTACCAACACCATTCACCTCGGGAAAGGAAAAGGACGACAAACTATTACCGATCGCCAGCATGGGATCGTCCCAAGGACTGTATTCGCTGCTGAGGTACCCGAACCTGCTGTAGAACACCATGGAGCTGAAGTCGGAGTTAGGAACTTCCACCCAGCAGTTCGACCCCTCAATGTTGCTGTTAGTGGCCATGGCAGTCGCTTCAGGGCCGAACATGGCGGTAAACGCCGCATCAGGCAACCCCGAACAGGTATACCCCTCCGGACCCGGCGGAGCAACCGCCCCCACCACCGCCGGCCCCGACCCCGGCACCGGAGACGGAGACGGAGACGCATCCCCCCGCCACACCCCCGAACAACCCGACACCACCACACACACCACCACCACAACACAACCCACCACCCAACGACAACCAACCCCCAACCCGGGCAGTCCCGCCTCTCTCATGGTGGTGTGGGGATAGCGGTGGGTGGAGCGGTGGCCCAACGGGGACGGACCTGCTCCATGGTCTGTCCCAGGCCGGGGATGGGCTGGTCCTGGCACAACCACGGCAGAGAGGACTCAGTCAAGTTGACCAGGTTGTCCCTGACATCACCACGCACAGGGGAGAACACGCTGATGGACAACGTCAGGTAATGCTCCCCGCAAACGAATACCGTAGTCCCGTACGGGGCGTTCTCACCGACACCGATCTCGGCATTACCAACACCATTCACCTCGGGAAAGGAAAAGGACGACAAACTATTACCGATCGCCAGCATGGGATCGTCCCAAGGACTGTATTCGCTGCTGAGGTACCCGAACCTGCTGTAGAACACCATGGAGCTGAAGTCGGAGTTAGGAACTTCCACCCAGCAGTTCGACCCCTCAATGTTGCTGTTAGTGGCCATGGCAGTCGCTTCAGGGCCGAACATGGCGGTAAACGCCGCATCAGGCAACCCCGAACAGGTATACCCCTCCGGACCCGGCGGAGCAACCGCCCCCACCACCGCCGGCCCCGACCCCGGCACCGGAGACGGAGACGGAGACGCATCCCCCCGCCACACCCCCGAACAACCCGACACCACCACACACACCACCACCACAACACAACCCACCACCCAACGACAACCAACCCCCAACCCGGGCAGTCCCACCGTCATCACCCGCCCCACGAGTGCGCCGGCGCCCCATTGTTAGACGGCTTGGCCGCCTCATAACCCTTATCGAAAGAAGAGTCTCTTGTGTCTGTGTAATCAAGAGTGTGATCGGCGCGACGGAAGAGGTGATCGCCAACCTGGTCGAGGCCGCCCCCGACGTCTTCATCTCCGATCTCGGACGGATCCATGTCCACCGTCAGAGGGTTCCCATCCTCGTCGACCACCCGATCCGTCTGAGGGTCTTTCTCGCTGTCGCGGACGGCTCCCAGCAGATCATCCGAATCATACAGACCGCTGTTGAGAAAGGAGGCGGTGAGCTGCTCATGATTCTGCTCGGACGCCACATTTCTCATGCTGTTGGCCCGCGAGTTCGCGCTGGACTCCTGATCCTCATTGAACGGCTGGGCGACGTTCACAATGTACGACGCCTCCGGCCCCACCGTCGGAATGAGACCGGCCAGGAAGGAGGCGGTCTTATTGCGATCCTTGGAGACCTTGTCGGCCTTCTCGGCACTGCCCACCTCCTGGTATCCGGCGGCGCCGGCGAAGAACCCGTTGGTCCTGCACTGAGCGTTGACCGCTGCATCCACGGGTGTGGAGTCTCCCGAATCCTTGTACGTGGCGACGGCGTCGTCGAACACCTTCTGATTGTAGTCGGTCACCGATTCTCCGAGGCGACTGGACGCGGTCTCATTGTAGGAGATCTGACCAACGAGATTCGACAGGGCCCGGTTGGTGAAGAGCGGCCTGTAGTCGTACGTCGTCGTCCCATCATCCGCTTCCATTTCCCCGGAGCTGACGGGACTCTTCGAATTCGTCGAATCCGTGGATTCGACGACGCTGTCCGGGTGGTTCGCGAGCGTTTCCGACACGAGGTTCCTCGCCCCATCGGGCAGGGTCACGGGCTTCTCGCCGCTCCCAATGCCGTTGAGAATCCCTGAAACGGCCGTTGCCGAGGCGTAATCCTGGTAGGACCTCTCCTCCTGACTCATCACCGCCGGGTCCGATGAAACCCAGCCCTGGGAGTCGAACTCATAGGCCATCGTCGCCCAGTCGGTGGCCCATCCTTTCTCCTTCAGGGAGCCCCAGCCGACCAGATCCTGCACGCGTTGAACGGTCTCCTTCGTTTGCCTCAGCGAGGTGGGATCCGGCGCTCCCTGCCCGTCAGGGCGGGCGACCAGCCAGTTCTGCGCCGCCTGAGGATTGCCGGTCATGGCATGGACGACGCCCGCGATCGGATTATCGGAGTAGAGCTCCTTCGGAAGGAGGAGATGGGAATCATCGTGAAAGTCGCCCAGGCGGTCCAACCAGTCCCTCGGGCTGGTGTTGTCCCACTTCTGCGGCGAGTAGTTCTCCATGCGCTGGGCCAGGGTGGTCAGCATCGAGTCACTGTAATCCAGACCCACGGACTCAGCCGTCCCATCCTCGTCGACGTCGACGTCCTGCGAGGCCATCAGCATGCCGTTGAGAGCCTTGAGGCGTTCGGACTTGCCCTTCTCCTCGGTGGCGTCCGCGAGCTTGTTGGCGTAGTCGGCCGCCTGATCGTCCGGCCAGGTGTACGACGCAGTCGCCAGAACGTGACCGAGCGCGTTGGTCAGATCCCGGGCGGCATCAGGGCGCAAAGACCAGTCCGTCTGGTCCTTCGCATCCCTGGCCGTCATCTTACCGTGAATGTCCGCGGGCAAGTCGAGAAGACATCCCGGGTCGATATTGGCCAGTAGGGCATTGGCGTAGGCCGGATCGTCCTGACCGGCCTGCACTCGGGCCAGAAGAGCATCCCAATCGTCAGGGTCGCAACCGCCCTTCGCATAGTCGGAGAGCGAAGCGGCATCCTCCCGGGCCTGGTTGACTGTATCAACGTTGTTGGACGCCGTCGCATTCTCCGCAGTGTCCTCCATACCCTCCGGAATGACGTAGGCGATAGTTCTCCCATCCGCACCGGTGGTCGTCAGCCCGCTCTCATTGGCCGCCCTGGCCGCATCCAACCGATTCTGGAGGTCCGCAGCCTCGTCCTCCAGGCTAGCGCAATGCAGCCCGACAATATCGGAGAAATCCGTCAATGACGTGGGTGAGTCCTCATAAGTGTTGACATTGACCGCATCGTCCCGGTTGGTGATCGCGGTGGTCGCGTAGCCTTTAAGGCCGTCGATCAGCGTCTGCAGCGCATCAGGATCAAGAGACACGTACGCCATCATGCATTCCACTCAGCTCGCGCATCAGTCTTGGCGACGTACGTCGGCTCAAGATTCCACTCGTCCTCGACCGCGGTGGTGGCGTCCCTGAATTTGGAGCCGATCGAGGAGATGATGCTCTCCAGGACCGTGTAGGCCGCATCCGCCTTCGGCGACTGCCACACGCTCCCCTCGCCACCCAGCCCCTCCGTGAGGGTCTGGCTCTTAGGAGCTTCACCCGTATCCATATAATCAGCGCCGACGGCCTGCTCGGCCGCCTTCAAGGAATCCAGGACCACCTTCAACGCCACCTTCTTGTAATTGATCGCCTGATTCGGATCCGTCGGAGGATCGACCTCGGGCTCCGGCGGGACCTCAACCGGCGCCACTTGCGGCGACGGGGCGGGCGTCGGAGCCGGAGCGGAGGAGGACGACGGGCCGGGCGTCGGAGCCGGACCGGGCGAGGGACTAGGCGTCGGCTGACCCATACGATGGGGACCTACTTCCTGTGTAGGGACACACGTCAATCCCGACACACCCTACTCCCCGGACCCCGCCGTCGATCAACCCCCGCTCGGACCGTTGCACCCCGCCAATGCCCGAGCAGGCGGCGCTGGTGACGCGGACCAAGGCAGTCGACAAGGCGGTCGACTCGGGAACGCCACCGATCAGGCGCATCGAGCATCGACGCCGCTGAGTTCGCTACCGCCGAGCGGCCCGACGCCTCTCGGCGGGCGAGTCTCGATCCTGCTGGGCAATGACATCACCCGGGAGCTCCGCCGCTCCGGCTGCTCGCCCGCCCGCTCTCAACGCTCGCCGGATACTGCCGTCACATCTCCTCCACAGCAGCGGAGCTCTCGTCACCCGTCTCCTTCCGCGCCGTGCGGCGCGAGCGCAGCCACCAGGCGACTCCGAGGGCCGCCAGCCATATCGGGGAGACCGCCACCGCCTCACGCGTCTTGTCCGCCTGAATCAGCGTCCAGACCACGAAGAGGAAGAAGGCCAGCGTCCCCCACGCGGACACCCACCCGCCGGGGAGCCGGAAAGTGCTCATCGCATGCCAGTCGGGTCGCAGAACACGGAAGCGTAGATAGGAGACGATGATGATGCACCATACGAAGATGAACAGCACACTGGCCATCGTCGTCACCGTGAGGAATGCCGTCATAATCGACTCCGACATGTACAGCAGCGGGATCGAGGTCAGCAGGGCCGCGCAGGTCGCCAGCAGTGCCGGTCCGGGCACGCTGCGCGCCGTCAACTTGCGGAAGATCCGTGGAGCATGGCCGGCCCACGACAATCCGAACAGCATCCTGGACGTCGAGTAGATCCCCGAATTGGCGCTGGAGGCCGCCGCCGTGAGGACCACGAAATTGACCACGCCGGCGGCGACGCCCAGCCCGGCCAGTGAAAACATGGCCACGAACGGACTCGATCCCGAATCGACCTCCCGCCACGGAGTGACGGACATGATGGCGGCGAGCGCCCCCAGGTAGAAGATGACGATGCGCACCGGGATCGCGTTGATCGCTTTGGGCAGGGTGACCTCGGGGTCCTTGGCCTCCGCAGCGGCGGTGCCGATCAGTTCGGTTCCCACGAAGGCGAAGACGGCGATCTGAAACGCCCCGGTGAATCCGTGGAACCCGTTGGGGAACATGCCGCCGTCGCGCCACAGATTAGTCACACTCGCATGCGCGCCGTTCGGCGAGGCGAAGCCGATCACGACCAGTACGATCCCCACGACCACCAGGGCGATGATGGCCACGATCTTAATGATGGAGAACCAGAACTCGATCTCGCCGAAGGCCCGCACAGTAGTGAGGTTCAACCCCAGCAGTATGGCCACGGTAACCACCGGCGCCACCCACAGCGGCAAGTCCTCCCACCAGAAGCGGGCGTAACCGGTGATCGCGATGACTTCGGCGATAGCCGTCACCAGCCAGCAGACGTAGTAGGTCCAACCGGTGAAGAACCCGGCCCACGGTCCGATAAGGTCGTGGGCGACGTCCGCGAAGGACTTGTACTCCAGATCGGACAGGAGGAGCTCGCCCAGGGCCCGCATGACGAGGAAGAGGACGCCTCCGATGATCGCGTAGACCAGGAGCACCCCGGGGCCGGCCGCCGATATGGCCTCGCCGGATCCCATGAAGAGCCCGGTGCCGATGGCCCCTCCGATGGCGATGAGCTGGACGTGCCTGTTGGTGAGGCGTCGCTGCAGCCGGTCGTCCTGAGCGATCTGCTCGGCCATGAAATCTCCTCGTGATGGGCTGACGCGGGCAGCCTACTCGCAGGTGCGCTCGCACGCCGTCGCCTCTTGTAGGCTCAAGGGCGATGATCACATCCCGACCCCTGTCCTGGCAGACCGTTCGCACCGTTCGCAGCACCGCCGCGGGCCATCTGCCCGCCGCCGCGGACCGCCTGCCCGCGGCTGCGGCCGTCCTCGCGGGGGCATGGATCCTCATCGCCTACTCCGTCGGCCAGTGGCGCTCGATCACGGTGCCCAGCTGGGACCTGGCGATCTTCGCCGAGATGGCCAAGGCCTACGCCCACGGCCATGCACCGATCGTCCCGATCAAGGGGGACGACTACAACCTGCTAGGCGACCACTTCCACCCCATCCTCGTGCTGCTCGGTCCCCTGTGGCGCCTGTTCCCCAGCCCGCTCATGCTCCTGGTGGTCCAGGACCTGCTCCTGGCCGTCTCAGCCTGGCCGTTGACGCGCCTGGCCACGCGCCTGCTGGGCCGCTCGGTCGCAACGCTGCTGGGGGTGTTCTACGTCCTGTCGTGGGGATTCCAGGGCGCGGCGCAGGCCCAATTCCACGAGATCGCCTTCGCGGTGCCGCCGCTGGCATGGGCGTCGGCCGCTTTCGTCGAGCGCCGCTGGTCGGCGTGCGCCCTGTGGCTGATGCCACTGGTGTTCGTCAAGGAGGACATGGGGCTGACTCTCATCGTAGCGGGCGGCGCCATCGCGCTGCGCGGGTGGCAGGACGAGCGCGCAGGTCTCGCCCCGGCGCCCTCCGCCGGCGTCGGAGGGGGAGCCGTATCCAGCATCGGGAGGGAGCCCACGTGGTGGCGCGCCCTGCGCGTCGACCGTCCCGAGGCGGGGCCCTCGGGGGGCGGAGCCGTCGCGCCCGTCGGGGCGGGCCGGCCCACAGCGGTGCAGGTGGGCGGGTACCTGGCCCTCTTCGGCGCGCTCGCCTTCGTCCTGACCGTGTTCATCATCCTGCCGCTGCTCAGCCCCACGGGGTCCTGGCAGTACGGGCTGGGCGGCAACTCCGGCGACGGCGTCGCCTCCGCGCAGACCGGCGGGACCCTGCTCGAACGGCTGTTCTCCCCGGACGTCAAGGTCGCCACGCTGTTCATGCTGGCGTGCACTGCCGGCCTGATCGGCATGGCCTCGCCATGGATGGCGCTCACATTGCCGACCCTGGGCTGGCGCTTCCTGGCGGACAAGGAGGCGTACTGGCAGTGGCGGTTCTGGCACTACAACGCCGTGCTCATCCCCATCGCGCTGGGAGCGCTGCTCGACGTCGTCTCCCGGCTGCGTCAGCGCCGAACCCGCAGGTCCTCGGGCGCACTACTCGGCGAACCGGCCGAGTCCGTCGACGAGTCGAGCGCGGGTTGGCTGGCCGCCCCCGTATGGGCCCGCCGGGTGGTCGCCGTCGGCGTCGTCGTCCCGCTGGTCACGGGCGTCCTCACCGCCTCCGACCTGCCCCTGTGGGCCATGACCCAGACGGATTACGGCACCACCCGCCGGGCGGGCGCCGCGCAGCAGGTGCTCGACTCCATCCCCGAGGGCGCGAGCGTCGAGACCGACCTGACGCTCCTGGCCTACCTGGTGCCGAAGGCGACCGTGTCCTGGGTGGGCACATCCGACCGAGCCAACGACTACGTCATCGTCGACTCCCATTCCCCGGCCTGGGGCGGCAGGCCGCCCACCGACGCCGCCGCGTGGGCAACGCAGTCCCGGCACGTCTCCTACGAGCTCATCCTCGACGTCGACGGTTTTCAAGTGGCGAAGCGTCAGTAAGCGACATGAGTGAGAATGGACGGGCGCTGGTCGCCGTCGGGCTAGGGGGCGCCGTCGGCACGCTGGCGCGCGCCGGTCTGGCCGAGGCGTGGCCGCACGATCCGGCGCATCTGCCCGAGGCGACCCTGACCGTCAACGTGCTCGGCGCTCTCGCCCTGGGCCTGCTGACCGGACTGCTCGCAACCATTGGCCCCGACAAGGGCCGCCGCAGAACCGTGCGACTGGCCGTCGGCACCGGCCTCATGGGCGGGCTGACGACGCATTCGACCTACATCCTGGAGACCGCCGGTCTGTTGGGCACCGACCACCGGCCGCTGGCGTTCACCTACCTGTTCGGCTCGCTCGCCGTCGGAGTGAGCGTGGCTGCCGCGGGGCTGATCCTGGGCGAGAGCGCGGGCCGACGGCTCAGGCGCGAGAAGAACGAGGGGGACCAGTCATGACGCCAGCGACATGGGTGGCTCTGGCCGTCGCCGGCGGCCTGGGCGCGGTGGCGCGCTTCACCGTGGACGCGCGCGTGAGCGCGGCCGCGGCCCGGCGGCGAGGCGATCGCGCTCGCCGCCGGCGCATCGACGTCATCCCGCTGGGCACGATCACCGTCAACCTCAGCGCCTGCTTCCTGCTGGGTCTGCTCTCCGGAGCAGCGACGGCGGCCCCCTCATGGGTCCACCCGTGGATCTCCACGGTGGCGGGCACCGGTTTCCTGGGTGGTTATTCGACCTTCTCGACGGCCAGCGTGGAGGGGGCCCGCCTGCTCCTGGACGGCCGGGGCAATGCGACGCTGATGCACGCGCTGGTTCTGACAGCGGGCACGCTAGCCGCCGCGGCAGTCGGATTGTGGGTCGGCACCCGGGGCGGCTCGGTACTGGTCCGGGCGGCCTGACCGGGCCTGACCGGTCGGACGGGAAGATCGGGCAGGCGGATAGGACTTCGGCCCGCGGGGCAACGGGTCGTTGTCCCTATACGGTATCCGTACCGCTCGAGGCCGGGACGTGCGAGAATCATCGCCCGGGACCTTCCCACCCTTCCCTTTCGAGCAGAGAGCCGGGCATGACTCCTTTCATCTGGTGCGCCGTCGTCGGCTGCGGGATCCTCGCGCTGTCCTTGATCCTCGACGGGCTCACGGACGGGCTCGACGACATCTTCTTCGACGGCTCGCTGCCAGTCATCGCCGCGGCACTGGGCGTCTTCGGCGCTGTCGGAGCGGGGGTGCAGGCCCTGACCGGGGAGCACGTGGCGACGGCGGTGCTCATCGGCGTGCCCCTGGTCGCCGCGCTGGCCGCGGGCGCGGGAACCCGGGCCCTGTGGGTGCGGATGCGGCGGGCCATGCCCCGCAACGCCATCCCGCTGACGCCGGGCGAGCTAGTGGGCACGGATGTGCGGGTCCTGTGGTGGAGGAACGGCCGTGGTGAGGTCATGGCGACTTCTCGCGGCCATCAGCTGACATTGGAGGCCCGCTCGGACGACTCCCTGCGCACCGGTTCGACCGCCGTCGTCCTGGAGGCGGCCGACGACGTCCTCGTCGTCACCTCCCTGGCCTCCGACACCTGAGCGAGCGCGTGGGCATGCGACCGGTGCGCCCCGGTACGGGATCGCTCACGCCGCCCGACCGCAACGACACACATACGAAGGAGACCGAATGCTCTACGCAATCATTGCGCTCGTCGTCCTAGCGATCCTGGTGGGACTCTACATGCTCTCGAGGGTGGTCGTCGTCCCCTCCAACATGACAGGCCTGGTCGCAGGATCGACCCGCAACGGCGAAATCAAAATCATCCGGCCCGGTGGCCGGGACTTCGTTCTGCCGATCATCCAATCGATCCAGTACCTGCCCTTCACGCAGAACACGATAGGATTCCGGGTCACCGCCGAGGACGAGAACAAGATCAATGTCAACGTCTCCGCCGTGGCGGCCGTCAAGGTCGGCGACTCCGACGAGCAGGTGCGCGCCGCCGCCAAGCGCTTCCTCGGCAAGCCGAACACGGATCAGGCGATCGCCGACTCCGCCCGCAACGCGCTCATCGGTTCGCTGCGCTCGATCGTCGGCCACATGACCATCACCGACCTCATCTCCGACCGCGACGCGCTCCAGCAGAACGTCTTCGACGATGCCAAGTCCGTCATGGCCAACATGGGTCTGGAGATCGACGTCCTCCAGATCTCCGAGATCGCCGACGAGAGCGGTTACATCGAGTCCCTGGGCGTGCCCGAGCAGCAGCGCGTGGAGAAGGACGCCCGCGTCGCCCGCGCCAATGCGGAGCGGGAGGCCAAGGACGCCGAGGTCACCTCGCGTCAGCAGATCGCCGAGCGCGAGCGGGACCTGTACTTGCGTCAGGCGCAGCTCAAGGCGGAAACGGACAAGGCCCAGGCGGAGGCCGCCTCATCCGGTCCTCTGGCGCAAGCCGCCAAGGAGCGCGAGATCGCCGTCATCGAGCAGGAGGCCGCCCAGGCCAAGGCCGCACTGACCGAGCGCGAGCTCGACTCGACGGTGCGCAAGCCCGCCGACGCCGCCCGCTACCAGCGCGAGCAGGAGGCCGAGGCCACTAAGGTCGAGTCCATCCGCAGGGCGGAGGCGGAGGCCGAGCGCACGAGGCTGGACGCCAAGGCCGACGCCGAGGCGACAGTGGCCCGCGCCGAAGCGGAGGCCCGTGCGACCGCGGCTCGTGCCGAAGCAGAGGCCGAGGCGATCGCGGCCCGCGGCCGTGCGGAGGCGGAAGCCGTCCAAGCGGCCGGTGAGGCCGAGGCGAAGGCCATGAGCGACAAGGCGGACGCGCTGGCCAAGTACGGGGAGGCCGCCACCCAGCAGATGGTGCTGGACAAGGCCCCCGACATCGCCCGCGCACTGGCAGAGCCGATGGGCAGCGTCAAGGACATGTCGATCATCTCCACCGACGGCGCTTCCGCTCTGCCCAAGGCCGTGGCCGGCAACGTGGAGCAGCTCGACGCCATCATGCGCTCGCTGACCGGCACGGGTCTGACCGACATGTTCAATCGCATTGCGGATGACGACAGGCAGACCCCCCGCGACCGTCAGGACCGGTAGGCAACGGACCCGTGAGCCCGTGCCCGGCCTCCGGGAAACGCATGGCGCCAAGACGTGCTGCGCAGATCCGGGGCCGGGGCGGGCTCGCGGCCCGGCCTCAAGTCCGTGTTTCAGCTCACCAGATTGAACGGCTTGATGCCCAACGGCGGCAATGAAACCGGCGACGGTGTGTGGTGGTGGTTGTTAGGGTGGGGTCATGGTTGATCTGCCGTGGGATCTGGAGTGGGTGGAGTCGTCGTTGCAGGAGGATCTGCTGGGGTATCACCAGTATTATCCGATGGGTGCGGGGCATGGGGTGGGTGGGGAGCATGTGGAGCGGTTCTCGGGTGTGCTGCCGGAGTCGGTGCTGTATGTGTGGCGGCGGTTCGGGTTCGACGGGTTCGCTGACGGTCGGTTCTGGATCACTGATCCGCTGGTGTGGGCCCCGGTGGTGGACGCGTGGGTGGAGGGGACGGCCCTGCCCTTCCCCGACCAGAAGTGGTGGTGCCTGAACCGCACCGCCATGGGCGACATGCAGTTGTGGGGGGAGATCTCCGGCCCCGCCCTGGACGTCGACCCGATACTGGGCACCCTTCGGCCCAGCGCCGGTGACGCTCGGCGTATGAGCGACCCGGTCAAACGCGAGCGCATGGGCTGCACCGTCTTCACTTCACCGCTTAAGGACGTGTTCGAGGATGATGTGTCGGGGCGGTTGGTGGTGGATGAGGCGGTCGAGCGTTTGGGCCCGGTGGGTGAGGGGCAGGTGTACGGGTTCACGCCGGCCTATTGCTTCACCGGGCGTATGGAGGCCCGTCTGCTGGGTGTGGAGGACGCTATCGCTCATCTGGTGTTCCTGGCCCAAGCCCAGGACCACCAGTTGGGGCAGGACTTCTCGGCGGCGGCCGCTCAGATCGCCGCCCAGATCGCCACCGACGACGGCGGCGAGAGCCCCGGTGGCTCCGGCGGCGACGGCGGTGGCGATGGTGGTGGTGTGTGGTGAGTCGGCGGCGCGGGCGCGGGGACGCGTCAGGGGGTGGGTCGGCTGGTTTGGTGGTGGGGAATATGTTCACGCCTGGTCGGGCTGGTGGGCGTGATGTGCTGGTGTGGGAGGGCCGGGCGGCCGCGGGTGCGAGTGGGTTGGGGTGGCATGCGGATGAGCCGGTTGAGGTGGTCTTTCATGCCGGGCGGCCCGGGAGCAGGGCGAGAACGATGCCGTATGAGTTCACTCGTCAGTTGGATCGTCAGCTTCAGGCCTTGTCCTTGTTGAGCGTGGATCGTGTGCTGGAGGGGATTGAGGCCTACCGCGAGCACGGCCGCGCCCCCATGCCCACCAAAGTGACGAAAGCCCGCCAGGACTTCGAACGGCAGGTCGTCAGAGACCTCAAGAATGATTATGGGTTTTCCGATGGTGTTGCTCGGGAGCGGGTGGCGGATGTGATGGGGGGTTTGGTGGTGTTGCATGAGAGTGATCAGGTGACGTACGGGCCTGGTGGTCCGGGGGTGGTGGGCGGGTATCCGTCGTTGGGTGCCGATGGGGTCAATGGGTCGATCGGGGGGCAGAACAGGTCGGCGGTGCGGGTGTTGGAGGAGGCGTGTCGGGGTGTGGATCCGCGGCGTCGGGCGGGGGGTCGGTTGTTGATTCGGGCGGTGCTGACTGATTCTGCGCCTCTGGCTGGGGATCTGCGCTCTGGTCGCCTTCGGTTGGAGGCTCGTAGTGTTGATCAGCAGCGGGCAGTCAGTCCACGGGCTCCGCCGTGGACGCCGGGCAAGATCGCCGCTGATATTCATGCCGGCCGCCACCCGACCGACCCACCACCACCGCCGCCGCGGACAGAGCCTCCGCTGCCCGCGCGGGAAGGGCCCGCCGTAGCTGCCGGCCCCGCCGGCCGGCCGGCGACGACCGGCCCTGCCGGCCCGGGGGCGGGGCGTGCGGCGGCGTCGTCCCGGGGACAGAGCCTGCTGGCCGCCGGCGGCACCAGCACACCGGGCCAAGGACCCACTCCCACCACCGGCCGACAGCCCGGCCGCGCCCGCCCACCCCACCGCAGAACCCGCCCCACCACAAAACGCGACACCAACCTAAACCGCTGAACCAGCCCGTAGACCGCTGGCGGTCGGTCGGAGATCCGGTGGTGCGGTGGGGTGGCGGCTCGGCTCAGCGGGCCGCTCGACGCAGACGCAGCGAGTTGGTCACCACGATGACGCTCGAGCAGGCCATGGCGGCCCCTGCGATCATCGGATTGAGCAGGCCCGCGGCCGCCAACGGGATCGCGGCCACGTTGTAGGCGAAGGCCCAGAACAGGTTCTGCTTGATGATGCGCAGCGTGGCGCGGCTGACGCGGATGGCCGCCACGACGGCGTCCAGGTCGGCGCGCACGAGCGTGATGTCGGCCGCCTCGATGGCCACATCGGTGCCCGAGCCCATGGCGAAACCGAGGCCACGGGTGCCGGCCTGAGCCAGGGCCGCGGCGTCGTTGACGCCGTCGCCGACCATGCCGACGACGTGTCCGCGCTGCTGCAATTCGGCGACGACGTCGCGCTTTCCGCCCGGCAGCACGTCGGCGCGCACGTCCTCGGCCGCGATCCCGACCTGCTCGGCCACGTGCGCGGCGGCGCGGGCGTTGTCGCCGGTGAGCAGGACCGGGCGCACGCCCAGCGAACGCAGCTGCTTAATCGCCGCGGCCGAGCTCGGCCGCACCGTGTCCCGTACGGCCAGGACGGCGGTGGCGGCCCCGTCGACGGCGAGGACGACTGCCGTGGCGCCGGTGCTCTGGGCGGCGGCGACGGCGTCGTCGGCCTCGGCCGGAACCTCGATGCCCCGCTCGACCAGCCATGCCGGACGCCCGACGGCGACGTCGCGCTCGACGCCGTCGAGGCTCACCGTGCCGGTGACACCGCGCCCCTCATGGTTGACGAAGTCCCGGACTCGCGGCGGCCCGCCGCCCCCGTCTTCGACATTCCGGGCCGCCCGGGCGATCGCCGCCGCGACCGGGTGCTCGCTGGCCGCCTCCACGGCGCCGGCCAGGGTGAGAGCGCGCGTCGTGTCGCGCACCGCCTCTCCGCTCACCACAGTGATGTCTCGGGCCGCATCCAGGCTCATGCTCCCCTCGGTGACGGTGCCCGTCTTGTCCAGCACGATCGTGTCCAGGGCGCGGGTGGATTCCAGGACTTCGGGCCCCTTGATGACGACGCCGAGTTGGGCGGCGCGCCCCGAGCCCACGAGCAGGGCCGTCGGTGTGGCCAGGCCCAGCGCGCACGGGCAGGCGATGACGAGTACGGCGACGGCCGCCATGAAGGCGTGCTGTGCCGGGTGGCCCAGGGCCAGCCAGGCGATGAAGGTCGCCGCGGAGACGATGAGCACGGCGGGCACGAATACGCCCGAGATGCGGTCGGCCAGACGCTGAACCGGGGCCTTGCCGGCCTGAGCGGCGGTGACCATGGCCCCGATGCGGGCCAGGGTCGTGGCCTCGCCGACGGCGGTGGCGCGCACCAGCAGCGAACCGGAGGTGTTGACGGTGGCGCCGGTGACGGCATCGCCGACCCCGACCTCGACGGGCACCGATTCGCCGGTGAGCATGGAGGCGTCCACGGCGGAGCGGCCCTCGACGACCACGCCGTCGGTAGCGATCTTCTCCCCGGGGCGCACGGCCAGCAGGTCGCCCGTCCTCAGCTCGTCGATCGGGATGCGCTCCTCGGTGCGGATGGCGTCCGAGCGGGGGGCGCCGTCGTCGTCGAGGACGTCGATGGCGTCGGTCGAGCCCGACGGCGAGGCCAGGCGCACCCGCACGGCCTCCTTCGCGCCGAGCTCGAGCAGGGCGCGCAGGGCGTCGCCGGAGCGGTATTTGGCGCGGGCCTCGGCGTAGCGCCCGGCCAGAAGGAAGGTGGTGACCCAGGCGGCCGATTCGAAATACATGTGCGCGGCGTGGCCCTGGTGACGCGGCATGAGCTCCATGGTCATTCGCATGCCGGTGTGCCCGGCCCCGCCCCAGATGAGCGCCCACAGGCTCCATGCGGTCGCGGCGATGACGCCCAGAGATACGAGGGTATCCATGGTGAAGGCGCCATGGCGCAGGGCCCCGAAGGCGGCCTTGTGGAAGGGCCAGGCTCCCCAGGTCGCCACGGGCAGGGCCATGGCCGCCACCAGCCACTGCCAGCCGGGCAGTTGGAGGGCCGGGACCATGGAGATCGCCATGACGGGGATGGACAGGATCAGGCTGACGATGAGGCGGCCGCGCAGGTCGGCGGCCCGGGTCGCCTGTGAGGCCCCGATGCGCGTGGCCTTGGCCGGGGCCGCCGTCGCCCGCTCGGCTTCCGCCGGGGCGGACTCGCCGTTCGTGGGTCGCTCGGCGTCGCCCGCCGGCCGGCCGGCCGCGTCGGCCGGGGCGGGCACGGCGCGTGATCCGGCCGGGGCTTCGCAGGGGGCTTCGGCCCCGGTTCCGGCCTCCGCGTCGGGGGAGGTCGGGAGGGGCGTGCGGTGGGCGGTGACGGTGGCGGTGTAGCCGGCGCGGGCGACGGCGTTGACGAGCTCGTCATCGGTGACCGGCGCGGTGAGCTCGATGCGGGCGGACTCGGTGGCGAGGTTGACCGAGGCGGTCACGCCGTCGAGTTTGGAGAGCTTCTTCTCCACGCGCGCTACGCACGACGCGCAGGTCATACCGCCGATGGCGAGGTCGACGGCGCTCGTGGGGGCGGTGGTGGCGTCGACCGGGGGCGAGTCTGCGGCTCGGCTCATGATGGATCACATTCCTGGACTCAGCTGTAATGGTTCCGGGTGTTCCGGGTGGGGTGACGGGTCGGGGTGCGCGGTGCGTGCCGACCCGTCACCGCGGGTGCGCCGGCCCGGGCCGTCCTGAGGTTCGGGCCGGCCCGGGCTCGGCTGGATCGGCCTGGTCAGACTGCGTCGCGCTCGACGGCGTCGAGCACGTAGTCGCCCGCCTCGTCGACGGCCGCGGCCAGGGCGGCGTCGTCCACGACGACGTCGGAGACCACGGTGGCCACCGACTGGCCGCCCTTGTTGAGGATGACGGAGACGTTCTTGACGCCCGGGAGGGCCTCGAGCTCCTCGGTGACGTGGGCGACGCAGTGCTCGCAGGTCAGGCCGGAGATCTTGAGAGTGGTGGTGCGGTCGGTGCCGTCGGCGGTGAATTCGGACATGGCGTGCTCCTTGAGGTGGGTGTTCCGGGTGGTGCTCAGGACCGCACGAGGCGGGCGATCGCGTCGGAGGCCTCGCGGATCTTGGCCTGGCCCTCGGCGTCGGAGGATTGGGCGGCGTGGATGACGCAGTGGCTCATGTGGTCCTCGAGCAGGCCGAGGCTGACGGCCTGCAGAGCCTTGGTGGCCGCCGCGATCTGGGTGAGGACGTCGATGCAGTAGGTGTCCTCCTCGACCATGCGGGAGATGCCGCGGACCTGTCCCTCAATGCGGCGCAGCCGCTTGAGGTAGTCATCCTTGGTGCCCGTGTAGCCGGCCATCCGTCCTCCTTGCTCTGTCGGGGTGCTATTGAATTTACCCCTAGGGGGTAGGGGTGTCAACTGTCGTCATGGCCCGCGGAGACCCGCGAGGCGGGAGTCGTCACTCACCGGCTCCCGACCGCGGACCTAAGCGGTGCGGCCCGTAGCGGCGTAGCCGTGCCTGAACGCCCATACGACGATCTCCAGGCGAGAGCGCGTCCCCGTCTTCTGGAGCAGAACGGACACGTGAGATTTGACCGTGGCCTCCGAGATGGACAGCCGGGACGCGATCCTGCGGTTGGAGGCTCCCTCGCACAGCATGTGGAGGACGTCGCGCTCACGATCCGAGAAGGTGACGCTCCCGTCCTCGGTATGGGCGGAGGCCAACACGTAATCGATCAGACGGGCCGTTGACATCGGTGCGACGACCTTCGCTCCCGAGTGCACCGTCCGGACGGCGGAGAGAATCTCCTCGGCGGGCGCGCTCTTGAGCAGGAAACCGCTGGCGCCCGCGCTCAGGCCCTGGATGAGGGTGTCGTCGGTGTCGACGGTGGTCAACAGGATGACCCTGGTGCCGGGGGAGACCCGCAGCACTTCCCGCGCCACCTTCATCCCGTCCATGCTTTCCATGTGGACGTCGGTGATGAGGACGTCCACGCGGCTGGACTCGAGGGCCTCCATCATCTGGCGGGCACTGCGCGTCGCGAGCAGGATCCGGATGTCCTCAACCGGGTCGAAGTAGGACTCCAGGCAGGTCAACGCCATCGCGTCATCGTCGACGAGCACGACGCCGATACGATCGGGGTCAGGGGTAGTCAGGGAATTCATAGGGTCTCCTTGCGGAACATCGGAACGAGCCGTGGGCGGGGTGCCCACGGCTCCCCGGAAGATCACGATAAGGTTACGATTCAGAATACCTGAGTAGTCCCGAATGACGGCGCTCGCCCGGTATGTGGCGCGATGGCGTGGCGAAGTCGCCCCGCACCGACCCGCTCCCCCGCCCCGGCCAGAAGTGGCCGACGTCGCCGGATCCCACGTAGTTTAAAGGCTAGCTGTCGGTGCACTGCGTCATCGGTGCGTCAAAGGGATGAGTCGCATCAGCCGAACGACGGGAACGGCGGCCCCGAAGAGCGCGCGCATAGTAGACCGACGGCCGATGCGGACCGTCGGGACCCCGGGAAGACTTCCCTCCAGCGGCACGTACTGGACGTGCCGGCCCTGTCTCACCCTGGAAGGCGGATTCGTGTACCGGTCTGTGCTCACGGAGGAGGTCGCTCCTTCATTGGCCCGTGCGGCGGCTCTCGAGTCGCCCGTCGGCCTGGTCTCCCGCTGCGCCGAGCTGGCCCCGGCGCCGGGGGAGCCCGCGTTCTCGATCTGGACCGGACTCCTCGACGACCCCTCCGCGGCACTGCGCTCGCAGCGCACCTGGAACCACCGGCCCGAGTCCGGCAATTTCGACGGCGCGGGCGGCGCCATCGACCCGCGGCTCGCCAGGCACATCGCCATCGTGGAGTCCCTGGAGCGCTACTCCAGCTGCTCGTGGGCTGAGGAGGAGCTGATCTGGGACACCCCCGCCGGACTCGGCGATGCCGCCGTCGGGCCGGATTGCTGGCCCGCCTGCTCGCCGACCGAGTTGGCCGACCCGCGATGCGGCCTCATCGCCTCGGACCCCAGGGTCCCCCTGCGCTGGGTGCGCGGATGGTCCCTGACCCGCGGTCGGGAGGTCTTCGTCCCCGCCATTCTGGTCTACCTCAACTTCCCGGTGCGCACCCCCAGCGAGCGCTTCACCAACCCGGTGTCCACCGGCACCGCCGCCCACTCCGACCTGCGCGAAGCCGTCCTCGGCGGCCTCCTGGAGGTCGTCGAGCGCGACGCCATCGCCCTGACATGGCTGCAGAGGCTGCGCCTGCCCGAGGTCGTCGTGGACATCGGCGACCTCGGCCCCGACGTCGCCGAGTACCACCGGGTCGGCACCTCCACCGAGCTGACGGTTCACCTCAGGGACGCCACCACCGACTACGGGATTCCCACGCTCTACGCCGTCCAGACCTCCGAGGCCGACACCGAACTGGCTCAGGTAGTGGCGGCCACCTGCGACCTCGATCCTCAGCGCGCCCTGGCCAAGATCCACCGCGAACTCGCCTCGCTGCGCATCGCCCTGCGCAGCCACGCGCGCAGCCCTCGCGCCCAGGAGGTCACGGGCCAGGATCTGACGGTGGTCGGCGGCGCGCTGGCCGACGCCGCCCCCTCCATGCGCCATGTCTTCGACTTCCTTCTGGACGGGCCCCGCCCCGCCCACCGGTTGGCCGACACGGGCGCAGCGGCGGTCCGGAACCGGCGCGCCGACCCGCTGGAGAGAGTCGTCCACGCACTGGAGAAAGTCGGTTCGGAGGCCATCGTCGTCGACATCACCACCGATGAGGCCCGCCAGGTCGGCATGCACGTGGTCAAGGCCCTCATCCCGCAGGCCGTGCCGCTGTCCTTCAGTCAACACGCCCGCTACCTCGCCACCCCCCGTCTCTACGAGGCCCCTCGCGCCATGGGCCTGACGGTCCACGACGAGGCCGACATCAATCCCGTCCGTCAGCCCTTCGCCTGACGCGCCCATAGGAAGACCCACCCCGTAGGAAGACCTGGAAGATCCATCCATGAGCACCGCAGCAGAACTGACCGGACAGCCGGTCGGGAGGCCGGCCCGGCAGCAGCTTCCCGCCGAGCAGCCGGTCACGGCCTACCTCCCCCAAGGGGGATTCGGGCATGCCGTCGCCCACCGCCTCGCCTCGAAGCGGGACATCGTCCTGCCTGTTGATGACGGCCTGACCGATGCCGCCGTCCCCTACGCCGACCGCCTCGTCCTGATCGCCGACCCGGACCGGATCACCCTGCGCAAGGCCCTGGACGACCTGTCCTTCACCCGAGGCCTGCCGTCGGTGGGGCTCGAGCTGTCGCCGACCGAACTGCGCTGCGGACCCCTGGTCGTGCCCGGACGCACCGCCTGCTACCGCTGCTACGACCGACGCCGTCGACAGCACGGCCGCACCCCCGTGCCCGAGACGCTCGAAGCGCTTGAACAGGGCTACGCCCACCACCACGTCGTCATCGGCGCCGGCCTGGTGATGCTCGCCCTGGACGTTCTGGACCGGGACCCCGCCGACGGGACCGCCGGCGCCTCCGACGTCGACGAACTCGGCGGCCGGGTGTGGACCGTGGACCTCGTCGCCGGCGCGACCTCCTTGGCCCGGACCGTCGCCACCGACCGCTGCGAAACCTGTTCGGCGCGCTACGCGGCCCGGCGCTCCGGGACCGAGGAGCTCGCCCGCCTCCTGCCCTCGCGCCGGAAGGAGGCGGTCCGCCGTGGCTGACGCGACCGGATCCGCGGCCTCCACCATGAGAGCCGGTGACGTGGGCCGGGCGGCCCGCAACGACCTTCAGTTCCGCATCCCCCGTAAGCCCGCGGTCCGCCGCGGGGTGCGCATGCGCCTCGACGACGGCGCCTGGGTTCTCGACGGCGGGCGCAAGAACCAGACCCTCGGCGGCCGCTTCGCCCGCGAGCACCTCGGGGCACTGCTTCAGGCCTGCGACGGCACCCGCACGCTCGCCGAGATCGGCGAGGCCACGGGAATCGGCCCGCAGGGCGCCTTCGAAGCCGTCTGCCTGCTGTGGACCGGTGGCATCCTCGAGGAGGGCGGAACCGAGCCGCTGCCCGATCCGCAGCCGGCCCCCGAACTGGCCTGTTTGCTCTCGCGTCTGGGGGATTCCACGGGCGTCAACGACTCCTGGCAGGACGCCGCCCGCCGCCTGGCCGCCGCCCGTGTGGCGGTCCTGGGCGACGCCGGCCTTGCCGAGGAGCTCGCCCGGGCGCTGGAACCCACGCTGACCGCCCGTTCCGACGTCGCGCCCGAGCCTGACGACACCCTCGCCGTCGTCGTCGAGGCGGACGCGGCCCCGACGGCCGACGCCGCCCGACGCTGCTGGACGCTCGGCATCCCCCTCCTGCGGGTGCGCGCCGAGCAGGATGCGGTCACAGTCGGCCCCTACGTGGACCCCGGGTTCTCGCCCTGCCTGGAGTGCGCCACGGCCGGCGAACCCGCCCTCGAGCCGCCGTCAGGCCCGCATCGCAGGGGCTTTGTTGCGGGCCTGGCGGCCCGGGCGGTGGCCGCGCTCGTCTCCCGCGCGACCATCACCCACCTGCCGGGCGACGCTCGGCGCACCGACCTGAACACCTTCACCTACACCGACCGTCCGGTGGTCACCCGCCCGGGCTGCCCGGTCTGCTCGGTGGCGGGCGGGTCGTCGGCGCCGATCGCCCCCTCGGCGCCCGTCGGCGCCCGCTACGAGCAGTCCGTGGCCATCCCCCCGGCGGCCTTCGTGGACTCCAAGGGTCACCAGCAGCACTACAAGCCCTCGAATCTGCGCCTCCAGCGCGAGTTCCGCGACTGGCCCGCCTGCCCGCGCACACCCCTTCCGGCCGCCGACCTGAAGCGCCTGGAACGGCCCTGGTCCTCGACCGGGCGGGACGCATCGGCTCGACGAGTGTCGGACGCCGCGGCCTCCGACACCCCGGCGGACCGCGGACCGACACGATCGGTCGTCCGGCCAGCCGGCCCGACGCTCGTTGAACTCGCCACCGTGCTGGCCCTGGCCGTCGGCGTGCGCGAGCCGACGCCGCCGCAGGCGCGCACCTCCGCGGACTCTCCCACCAGCACCTCGAAGATGCGCCGATGGACGGCCGCCGGAGGAAATATCGGCTCCGTCACCGCCTACGTCCTCGCCCCCGCCCGCTCCGAGGCGGACGGCGGGTCCGGGGCCGGGCGAGCGGACCGCGCCTCTGACAGGGCCGACGGGCCGATAGGCGGGGCCGCCGACGAATCCGGTCCCCTGACCCCCGGCGTGCACGCCTACATCGAGAGCGACCACACTCTGGCCCTCATCGGACCTCCCGCCGAGATCCCCGACGACGCGGGGGTGCGGCTCGTACTGACCGGGAACGTGGACAAAGTCGCCAGGAAGTACCTCTCCTTCGCCCTGAGGATCGCCATCCAGGACTGCGGCTGCTCCCTGGAGGTCGTCCGACTCGTCGCCCGCTGCCTGGACCTGCCCCTGCGCACCCGCGCCCGCTGGGACGAACGGGAGCTGGCCGCTGCCATCGGCACCGATCCGACGCGCGAACCCGTCTTCGCCGTTATCGACCTGGGAGGGAACCGTGCGCTCTGACTACGAGACCATGCGCGAGATCATCAACGGATTCTCCGACCCCGACGGCCGCCCCACCTCCGACGGCCTGGCCGCGTGGCGGGCCCGGCGACCCTTGAAACTCGCCGTTCCCCACATGCTCGACCCCCAGGCCGACGAGCCCTACCCCTACGACCTGCGCACCACCTTCGCGCGCCGCTCGTCGACCACCGACTACGCGCCCGAACCCCTGGACGCCGAGCCGCTCCTGGCCAGCGTGCAGGCCGCCCTGGTCGAGGACGCCGGGGCCTGGGAGGACGACGCCACCCCGCCGGACCCCCCGGACCCGCCGGACGGGACCGCCGCGGCGGAGGCGGCCGGCGCAACCGCCGTCCACCTCGAGCCCTTCGTCGTACTTCTGCGATCCCGCGGCGCCCCACCGGGCGTCTACAGGATCCGGACCAACGGGACCGACCTCGTCGCGAACCCGCCCGACCCCGAGCAGATCGAGGGGATGACCGTGCAGAAGGAATTCGCCCGTGCCGGCGCCATCGTCTCCGTGGCCGCCAACCTCGACGAGGCCGACGCCTGGGCCGGCGCCCACGGCTACCGCCACGCCATGGCCCGGGCCGCCGCCGTCATCTACTCGGTGCACCTGCGGTCCGCCGCCCGCGGTCTGACCGGCACAGTCTTCGCGGGCCTGTCACCGTCGGCCGTGCGTCACCTGCTCGACTCCGACGGGGTCGGCCGCCACCAGATGTTCGCGGCCACCGTAGCGGTCCCGCCCAGCGTGGTCCCGCCGTCCTGAATCGGACGCGGACCCCGCCCCCCAGACGCCCCGCTTCGCGGGGTGAGGGGCCCGGCCCCGGCAGCCGAGCCCCTCGACAGGACCCGCAAGGGTCCCGCTCCTGACCAGTGACGTACCAGAGAGGAGGTGAACATCATATGACCACCACGATCGACCTCACGCTGACCGACAGCGACTTCGGCATCGAGGAGCTCCCCGAGGGCAACGCCCTGGGCTGCGCCTTCTGCGGCGCCTGCGCTTCCTGCCCGTCCTGCGCGGCCTCGGCCTCGTGCCCGTCCTGCGCGGCCAGCGCATCCACGACGTCCTGCTGAGACGTCATGGCGGCGGGCGGAGAGGTACTGCCTCTCCGCCCGCCGCCCACCCGGACACCACGCACCGACCCGAGGGGGCCCTGACCCGATGACCACGACGAGCCAGATCCCGCGCCTGCGTCGCGGAGTGAAGCTGATCGTCGGGATGGACGACCAGCCGATGCTCTTCGACACCGATGCCGGCACCTACCACCGGCTCGGGGCCGCCGCCGCCGTCATCATCAACCAGTTCGACGGAGCGCGCTCACTGCCCGCCATCCTCGACCAGCTGCCCCAGAACATCGACGCCGCCGGTAGGCAGCGCATCACCCGCCTCGTGGACTACCTGCGCTCCAAGAGCCTGCTGGAGGGCGGCCCGCCGCTCAGGACCCGACCGTCCGAACGCGCTCGCAAACGCGTCGACGGCCGGCACGTCGCACCCCCGCACGTCGGACGGCACGAGCAGATCCAGCCGCCCCGCTGGAGCGGAGGCTGGATGCTGCCCCGATTCATGCTCATCCGCACCTACCGGCGAGCCGTCGCACCCGTGGCGGCGGCCCTCCACCACCTGCCGGTGCGCACGCTCAGCGGACTCTTCCTCCTTGCGGCGGCGGGAGGCTACGCGGCCGGTGCGGCGAGCCTGATCAACCTGTCCGGGGGCCCCCGCCCACCGGCGCGCGTATTCTTCATCGCCGTCGCCATCCAGCTGGTGAGCATCGTCGGGCACGAATCCTGGCACGCGATCGTCGCCGGCTACCTCGGCACGCCCGTGCGCGGACTGGGCGTGGCCTTCATGTTCTGGGTGCTGCCGATCGCTTACGTCGACCGCACCGACTCCTACCGGGCGCGCTCGCGGCTCGGGCGCGCCATGCTCGCCATCGCGGGCGTGTGCTCCGACGGCGTCGTGTGCGGGGCGGAGGCCGCCGTCGCAGTCGCCTCCTCGGGCACAGTGCGGCAGGTAGCCCTGACCCTGTGCGCCTTCCAGCTGACCATGCTCATCACCAACCTCAACCCCCTGACCCAGTCCGACGGCGTGGCGACCGTCGAGGCTCTGACCGGCTCGGTCAACCTGCGCGGTCGCTCCACCCTCATCCTGCGCTGCGCCGTCACCCGCACCCCGCTGCCCCCGGCCCTGGCCCGAATGCGGCCCACCGTGCGCGCGGCCTACGCCGTCTACGGCCTGCTGTGCGTCCTGCTCGGCGTGGTCGGCACCGTAGTGAGCGTCACGTGGGTGCTCTTCATCGTGATCGGCATCGTGAAAGGTCTGCTCGCATGACGTCCTCCGGCCCCGCAGCCCCGCCCGCCCCGGCATCCGCGGCGTCGGCCCCGCCCGCCCCGGCATCCGCGGCGTCGGCCCCGCCCGTCCCGGCATCCGCGGCGTCGGCGCCGCCCGCCCCGGCATCCGGCCGTCCGGCCCTGATGCTGCCCACCCTCGTGCGCCTGGGCGGGCTCCCCGCCTGCGCCGTCCCGCGTCCGCAGAACGCCCTGATCGCGGCCCTGGAGGAGGTGCGCCGCCTCGACCGGGAGACGGAGCGGGCCGCCGGGCGACTCCTCGACCCCCTGTACGAGCTCATCCCACTGCTGGATCGCGACGAGCGACGAGCGGTCCTGCACGCCAAAAGGAAGGTGTTCCAGTCACGCGCCAGCGGCCTGTCGGCGCGGGTGCGGGCCGGCCTGCCCTCGGACATCGGCGCCATGCTCATCGACTGGGACCGCCTGATGGCCCAACGTCGTAACGCGCGCACCCGCCTGGACAAGGCGGTGGCCGCCGACCTGGAGAACAGCCGCGCCCTACTGGCCCACAGCCTCGACGACCCCGACTACCTGCGCTCCGTGGCCATAGCCGCCCCCGCCCTGGTGTCGACGCTGGCCAGGCGCGGACGCAGACTCGACGATCCGCGTGTCCTGCGCACGCTCTACTCGCTCGCGAGTCGCACCGCCCTGAAAACCAGCCCCTTCTCCGGATTGACCACCGTCAGCGAGGCGGGCCGGCCGGCCCGCGGACGTCGCCGCTGCACTGTGGCGCTCCACCTGGCCCACGGCATCCTCATGGCCGTGGCCCGCGACCTCGACCCCGCCGGCCACCTGCGCCTGGAGGCCGCGACCGTCCGCGACGACGTCGTCCCGGCCGGGACCGACAAGGGGGAGGCGGCGGGCCTTGCGACCGACCCGGTCGGAGCGGCCGACGCCGCCCGACCGGCCACGGGCCCGGCGCTGACCGTCGTCGCCGAACACGACTACGCCAACGGCATGATCTTCCGACGCGAGGAGATCCAACCCGCTCGGTGGCTCGCCGCCGCCCACGACCGCCTGACCGGCGGGCTCACCGACGCCCCGCCGGTGAGCGTGCGCGAGGCCGTCCGACTCGTCGGCGGCCGGGACCCGCGATTGCGCCTGCGCCGTCTGCTCGCCTCCGGCGCCGTGCGCCCGCATTCCCCGTGGGCGCGCGGCGAGGACCCCTTCCCCGCCCTGGCCGCCACACTTTCCGAGAGCCAGCGGGGCGCGTGGGCCGAGGACCTCGGCCGACTGGTCGAGCTCGGGCGGGCCGTCACCGTTGAGGACGGGACCGATCGGGCCGAGAGGCTCGCCGACGCCGGGCGCCTGGCGCAGCGGGTCTTCCCCGACCACGAACTGGGGGCCAGGCCGGCAGGCCTGCTCTACGAGGACTGCGAGTCCCGAGGGGAGCGCACCGACCCGATGGAGCAGGTGACCTTCCGCCGGGACGTCGAGACCCTGGCCGGGCTCGTCGACCCGTGGGTGACCCGCTCCCGCATCTACGACCTCATGGTGGAGCGGTACGTCGCCCGGTACGGGCGCGGCGGGGTGTGCGAGGACCCGCTCGCCTTCTTCATGAGTCTGGCGCACGCCCCCGACGGCGATGCGCAGATGCTGCGCGCCGCAGGGCAGGACCTCGCCTCCGGACCCGACCCCGAGCGCGCCGCCATGTCCGGTGGGGTGTCGGCCTCGCCGCGGCACGTGGGCGCCTACCTCCAGCCGGTTGTCGTCGGCCGGAGGGCCTCGGCCGACGACGACCGGACCGACGAACCCGCTGGTGCGGGCAGCGGCGGACGTCTGACAGTGGTCAACGCCTTCACCAACGGCAACGGCGCCCTCCAGGCCCGCTTCCATCGGCTGCTCGGCAGGCAGTACCGCCAGCGCCTGGCACGAGGGATCCGCGCCGCCTGGGGCATCGACCGGGTACTGGAGATCCAAGTCTCCACGGACTGCAACACCGCCCAGGCCGTCTCCTGCGGCGTCCTGCCTCCGCTCGGCCTGCCCGGCGAGCCCGAGTCCGCGCAGGCCGTTCCCCTGAGCTCGCTGCGGCTCGCCCATGACCCGCGCACCGACACCCTGTTCCTGGCCGACGCCCGGGGACCGGTCGGGCTGGCCTACCTCGGACTCATCTCGCAGCACCGCCTCGGGGGATATCTCGCCTGGCTGGTTCTTCTGAGCGACCCGTGGGCCCGGTTGGCGCCCATGGCGGACCACTGGACCAGCCGACGTCGGCGGATGGACCCGCTGCCGGACGAACCGGTTCATTCCCCGCGGACCGTTCACGGGCGCCTGGTCACTCGGCGGCAGTCATGGATCTTCCCGGCCGGCCACGTGGCCGGGCTCCTGGACCGGGATTCGGCGGCGACCCTCGTGCGAGTCGCGAGCCTGCGCGAACGCTGGGGGATCCCCGCCGAGGTTTACGTCCACCAGCATCGAGGACCGGACGCGGTCTCCCGCGCCGCCACCTTCGATGAGCACAAGCCGCGCTACGTCGACTTGCGCTCTCCGGCCTCCCTGCTGGCGCTGCACGGCTGGATCGACCCCGCCGCCGAGCATCTCAGTCTCATCGAGGCGCTGCCGGCCCGCGACCAGCAAGCGGGGGTCACACCTTCCGGTCGGACGACGGCGCTGGAGTACCTCGTCGGCCTGCAGTGGCCCAAGAACGACGGAGACATGCGATGAGAGCGCTCGACGACGGCGTCGACGGGATTCGCGACACGGACGGGATGGCCGTGTCCTCCGGGCCGGACGGGACGGCCGCGGTCGGACGGGGCCAGCAGATCGACTGGCTGTACGCGCGCATCTACTGCGCCGGCGGAGACGACACGGATGCGCTGATGCCTCGCCTCGCGCACTGGCTCGACGCGGTCCGTGCCCACTGGCCCATCCGCTCGGCCCACTTCCTGCGATTCGTCGACCTGCGCGGTCACCACCTGCGTTTGCGGGTCCAGGCCGCTCCCGACACCCTGGATGAGGTATTCGCACGCCTCGACATCCTGGACGCCGCGGCCCGTCGCGCCCCCGTGCGCGCGCTCGAGCGCCTCGTCTCCGATCCGCTGACCTCCGGCGGCGGGAGCGGGCGCCCCGGCGTCGCATGCGCCGTGTACGGGCCCGAGTACGCCAAGTACGGCGGTCCGAAGGGGGCCGAGGGGGCCGAGAGCCACTTCGACATCTCCAGCCGCTGGTGCTTGGACAACCGGGTGTGGAAGGTCCCGCGACCTGTGGGGAGGGTCGGCCTGGTCGCCCGCCTGCTGGCGAACGCGGCCGTCGCCGGGCCGCTGCCCGCGGACGAGCTGCTGGCGGCCCACCTGCGCATGTGGGGGTACCGCCTGCCCGAGCGTCTGCGCGACGGGGCCGCGCTGGGGGCCGTGGTGCGGCAGGTCCTCGAGTTCCCCCTGAACGGAACGCCCGGCTGGGAGCACGCCGACGAACTGACTTCGCAGGTGGCCGACGACGCCGCCCGCACCGTAGGCCGGATCGGTGCGGGCGCAGGTGGGCGCCGGGCGCTCGACCTGCTGCACATCGACGCCAACCGCCTCGGCGTCAACCCGGCCGAGGAGTGCGTCGCCGGCGTGTGCGCCCGGTACCTGCTCGGCGGACCCGGCGTCGCCGGTGCCTCGGCGCGGGGATGAGCGTCCGGAGCGCTCAGAGGCTGAGACAGGCTGAGACTCTCGACGCCGTCGGAGGACCGGGCGGCTCCGTCGCCTTCATGGCCCTCCATCGCTCTCGCTCGTGTCGGTCAGTTCGCTTCGTATCAAGGATTATTAATGCCGGGTTCGTTGGTGAGCGGGGGTTCAAGGAGGAGAGGGTTGGGCAGGACCGAGTGGTGGATGGCGTTCAAGGCGTAGAGGGCTCCGGCGGTGCCGAGCATGAGGCCGCGCACGCTTATGACCCCGTAGGTCAGTCCTGGTCGAAGACCGTCGGTTTGAATTCGCCGAACCAGATTGTTTTGGTAGGAGGCGAGCAGCTTGTGGTTCTTCATCTGGGCGACGACCGGGGCTAGGATACTCGCCTTCTTGATAAGGAGGTTGGGCTGGTCCGCGGCCTGAGTGTCATTGCGGCTCATACTTGAGTATGACGACTGTCGTATGAATTTTGGGTGGATGTCGTCGGGGGAGGGGCGCCGAGGCTAGACTGCGAGCATGGTGAGTGTGTCGCGTGCTCGATGGCAGGTGGACGCGGCGTCTGCCGTCGCCGCTGTCCTCGTGTGCCTGGGACTGGGCGTGTCGGGGCAGCCGGACTGGCTTTGGTCGGCGGTGATGGCGGCGGTGCTGGTGCTCCGTCGCACGTTGCCGTGGGTGTTCGCGAGCGCCGTCGCGGCGATCTCCTGTGCGCATCTGCTGGTTGACAGCAGGTTGTTGTTCCCCGGTGACCTGCTTGTTCTGGTTGCGGTGTACACGGTGGCGTCGTACGCGTCGGTACGGGCCCGTCGGGTCGGTCTTGTGACGGGCGTCGTCTACGTAGGCGTCCTGCTTTTTAGGGTCGTGCTCGGCGAGGGCGTGCGCAGCTCGCCTCGAGGCTTCTCTCCCGTCATCGTTATCGTCGCCTGCATGATTGCTTCCTGGTCCGTGGGATTAGTGGAACGTCAGCGTCGGGAGGCCCTGGCTGAGGCCGAGCGACGTCGGGTTCTCGCCGAGCACGACGCCGAGGCCCGGATCCGTCTGGCCGCTTACGAGGAGCATGAGCGTATGAGCAATGACATCCACGATGTGCTCGCTCATACCCTGACCGGGATCATCGTGCAGGCGGAGAGCGGGCGGGCTATCTCCGTCGACGGCGAGCCGCGTGAGTTGTTCACACGCATCTCGCAGACCGGACGAACCGCCCTTGATGAGGTCCGGGGGCTTCTGGCCTCCTACGAGGAGAGTCCCGGCACGCAGCCCTCGCCGGGTCTTGAGGACCTGGGTAGTCTGCTCGCAACCTTCGAGCAGGCCGGGCTCAATGTTCGGCGAGTCGACAGTGGGGAGCGTGTGGACCTGCCGCAGGGGATGGCTCTGGCGATCTACCGAGTCGTCCAAGAGTCCATGACTAATGCTTTGCGTCATGGCAGCACCCGACAGGCCAAGCTGACGCTGGAGTGGACATCGCAAGAGCTGACGGTGACGGTTGTCAACCCGCTCAAGGACGACGTCGATCTGGCGGCTGTCGAGCACTGTCGAGGACTCAGCGGCATCCGGCGTCGCTGTGCCCTGTACGGTGCGCAAGCACAGATTCGCGCTGGGGAGGAGTTCACCGTCAAGACCGTGTGGCCGCTCGCTCCTGGGCCGGCGGGGAAGGTGTCGTGAGCTCAACGAGTCAGGTGATCACCGTTCTGATCGTCGACGACCAAGGGCTGGTGCGTGACGGTTTCACGCGTATCGTCGACGCGCAACCGGCGATGCGTGTTGTGGGCGTCGCCTCCAACGGGCGTGAGGCTATCGCTCTGGCGCGCGCCAGACGACCTGACGTCATCTTGATGGATGTCAGGATGCCGGGCGTCGACGGGATAGAGGCGACGCGCACGATTGTTCAGGAGGACGGGAGCATTCGAGTCCTGGGGCTGACGATCTTCGATAATGACGCCTATGCCGTGCGGATGCTCAAGGCGGGTGCGACCGGTTTCGTTCTCAAGGACAGCACCGCCGACCAGCTGGTCGACGCGATCCGGTCGGCTCACCATGGCACGCTGACGGTGGCTCCTGCTACCGGTCGGCGTCTCCTGCGCAGGCTCGTGGAGCACGAAGCGCCCCGGCGCGGAGCGCCGGCCTTGCGGGAGCTCACTGACCGTGAGGCCACAGTGTTTCGTCTCGTGACGTCGGGGATGTCGAATCTGGAGATAGCGCAGCACCTGTGTATTTCGGAGGTGACGGTCAAATCTCACGTTGGACGTGTTCTGTCCAAGCTTGGAGCTCGGGACCGTGTCCAGCTGGTCCTGTGGGCGCACCGCAACGGGGTGCTGCCCGTCTCGTCCGAGTCGGCGGGCGGTCCGGAGGGTCCGGGGGGCGGGGACGCGTCCGATCGCGGTGCCTGACTGTGACGTGACGGGCCGGACCCGGTCCTACCTTCGGTGCAGACTCCTGCGCAGGTATCGGTCAGGAATCGTCTCCGGGCACGATTCACGCCGTCCGAGCCGGCGGGCATGATGAGGACCATGCCACGCGGAACGAGGATCTGACATGAGTGCCGCCATCACTACGTCGAACCTGACGAAGCGCTTCAAGACGCATGTCGCCGTCGACTCGCTGAACTTGGACGTGCCGCAAGGAGCGATCTACGGGTTCCTCGGACCGAACGGGTCCGGGAAATCGACGACGATGAAGATGCTCCTCGGTCTCACCCGGCCCACTGAGGGCGAGATCAGAGTCTTCGAACAGGACCTCACGCCCGCCTCTCGTACACGAATGCTTCCGTCCATCGGATCGATGATCGAGGCCCCTCCCGGTTATGGGCACCTCACCGGGCTGGAGAACATGAGGATCGTGCAGGACATGCTTGATCTCTCCGCCGTTCAGATCGAGCACGCCCTGGAGACGGTTCGGCTGACCGAGCACAAGAACAAGCTTGTGCGCAACTACTCACTGGGTATGAAGCAGCGCCTCGGGATCGCTATGGCTCTGGCGCGCGACCCTGCCCTGCTGATCCTCGACGAGCCGACGAACGGTCTAGATCCGGCTGGGATCGAGGAGATCCGTACCCTGCTGATCAGGCTTGCCGGGCACGGAATCACCGTCATGGTCTCCAGCCACCTGCTCGACGAGATCGACAAGATGGCGAATGTCCTGGGAATTCTCGCGAACGGGAGGATGATCTTTCAAGGTACTCGTGACCAGCTCTTCGAACACTCGATTCCCGATCTTGTCATTGAGACGCCCGACGCCCGGGCCGCCCTCGCGCAGGGGATCACGGCGACCCCCATCGCGGAAGGCATCCGGGTCAGCGGCCTCGGCAAGGACCAGACCGCTGAGCTCGTGTACCGCCTCGCGGTCGCGGGTGTCCCGATCCACGGTGTACGACGGGTGCAGCAGAGTCTGGAGGACGTGTTCATGGACCTTACCGGGCGCGGGGGGCTGCTGTGAACCGGGCGATCCGACTCGAGCTCCGCAAGATGCGTCGCCTGCGTACCGGGCTGACCACCACGGCCCTGGTGCTCGCCGTCGTCGCGCTGTCGAGCATCTCACTGTTCTCCGGCAGCACGCGTCGAACTTTTGACGATCCCGAGGCTATGCCTTGGGCGACACTGATGATGTCGTACGCCTTCATGGCGGCGATGACCTCACCCATTCTCACCGCGGTCCTGGCCAGCCGGCAGACCGATATCGAGCACTCAGGCGCCGGCTGGCAGCTCGCCGCCACCGCCGGCTACAGCCCTGGTGCACTGTGCCGAGCCAAGCTCGCCGCGCTCAGTCTCGTCCTGACTCCCGCGGTCATCGGGCAGACGTTTCTCGTCCTTGCGGTCGGGGCGCTCGTCGGCATCCACGTGCCGATCAACGCCGGCCCCTGGGTCGGCTACACTCTCCTTCTGCTCCTGGTCGACATTGCCTTCCTGGCGCTGCACATCTGGCTGGCCTGCGTCGGCGAGAACCAGCTCATGAGTGTGGGGATCGGAATGCTCGGCGCCTTCCTCGCTGTGTTCACACTGCTCATGCCCGGTGCCGTCGCGCGCTTCATACCCTGGGGTTACTACGCGATGATCTCCTACGTCGGTCAACAAGGCGACAACATTATCTACATTACCCCGGACTATGTCTGGATCGCCGGCTTCCTCCTTCTCGTCGGTGTCGTATTCATTCAGATGACACGCCGTCTTGACCGGACTGAAAGGTGAGACTTGTGTTCCGCGCAGAACTCATTAAGCTCAAGCGATCCTCCATCTGGCTCATAGCCCTCGCCCTTCCGCTCCTGGCGGTGATCACCGGGACCATCAACCTGGCTAACAACCCTGACGCACTCAACGCCGGCTGGGCTTCCTTCACCTCTCAGGTGACGCTTTTCTACAGTCTCTTGTTCTACTCCATGGGTATCGCTCTGCTTACCGCCACCGCCTGGCGCATGGAGCACCGCGGGACCAACTGGAACCTCCTGCTCACCGGTACCCGGCGCCCGGCCCGGCTCGTGCTCGCAAAGGTCGTCGTTATCGCGGTCCCCGTCGCGTTCATGCAGCTCGTTCTCGTTGGCGGCACCGTTGCCTCCGGCGTCGTTGTCCTGCGCCTTGACGGGGCCGTATCGTGGCAGTTCGCCGCCGTCGGTGCGCTCTCCGTGATCGTGGCGCTGCCCCTGATCGCGTTCCAATCCATGCTGTCGATGCTGCTGAAGTCCTTCGCTGTCCCCGTGGCGATCTGCTTGTTGGGGTGCGTCGCCAGCATAGCCGCCGTCACCTCAGATGCTCTCCACCCACTCAGCTATGCATTACCGCAGGCACTTAACACTCGCACCTTGAACCTCGGCTCCACGGCGTTCGCCGGTTCCGGCGGCCTCACTGGTGCCGACGTCGCCCCACTACTGGGGGCGGCGCTGGTCCTCACTGCCACGGCCATTGGCCTCACAACGGTTGCCATGCGCGTCATCAAACTTCGTTAGTGGATGTCATGGCGGAACCAGAGCGCGGTTCTTGCGTTAGGACTGTCGATTCCTGAGGATCGGGGGCGCGGTCCTGCGCCCGCGCATGAGAGGCTCGAGTGTTCTCGACGCCTGGGACCCTGCCGTGCAGAATCGCCTTCCCCTGCCATTGCGGAAAGCCCATAAACCCATGTACGCCAACGGCTGCACCTATCCGCGATGATTCCTTCCGCCGTCCCATCGGACGGAGAGGGAGTGGATCGCGGCCCCGAAGATCCGCTCGTCCTATACGGGTCTTGGATGACGACATTTGTATTGCCTCCGGCCTCGGATCCTGAAGAACAATGCCTTTACCTTCTCAGCCGCTTTCACTGCCCACCCATCAGGGGCAGGAAATGCAGCACCGAATGATGAGGCAACAGAATCGGGGGTATTCGGGGCGGCGTTCGCGCTCTGAGAGACGGCACCGCCGCCGCGGCCTGTGCCAGCCATCGCCGGCTGAGGACCACCCGGCGGCACGCCCGCAGGCCGTCAGCCACGTCCTCAACGGAGCCGTAGACCCGACGCACGCCCGTCCCACCAGTCGAGATGCCGCTGAGGCGCGGGCGGGGTGTGCGCCGATGCGGCCGGTGTCAGTCGTCCAGGTGCTCGACCAGTCGGGCGGCCAGGCCCGTGTAGGTCGCGGGCGTGAGGGCCAGCAGCCGGGCCTCGACGTCGTCGGGCATCCCCAGGCCGGAGATGAAGGCGCGCATGGCCTCGGGAGTCACCCGCTTGCCGCGGGTGAGCTTCTTGAGCCGTTCGTAGGGGTCGGCCATGCCGGTCGCGCCGGCCACCGACGCCGCCCGCATCGCCTGCTGGACGGGTTCGCCGAGGACCTCCCACGTGGCGTCGAGATCCGCCTCCAGCCGGGCGGCGTCGACGTCGAGCCCGGCCAGACCGCGCCGGATGTTGTCGATCGCCAGCAGCGAGTGCCCCAGGGCGGTCCCGATGTTGCGCTGGGTGGTGGAGTCGGTCAGGTCCCGCTGGAGGCGCGAGGTCACCAGCGTGGCGGCCAGCGTCTCCAGCAGGGAGCAGGAGATCTCCAGGTTCGCCTCGCCGTTCTCGAAGCGGATCGGGTTGACCTTGTGCGGCATGGTGGAGGAGCCGGTCGAGCCCTGCGCGGCGAGGCGCTGGCGGAAGTAGCCCAGTGAGATGTAGCTCCACACGTCGGTGGCCAGGTTATGGGCGACGCGGTTGAAGCGGGCGATGTCGCAGTAGAGCTCGGCCTGCCAGTCGTGGGACTCGATCTGGGTGGTCAGCGGGTTCCAGACCAGTCCCAGCCCCTCGACGAAGGTGCGGGAGACCGACTGCCAGTCGGCTTCCGGTACGGCCACGACGTGCGCTCCGTACGTGCCGGTGGCGCCGTTGAACTTGCCCAGATACTCGGCGCTCTCGACGCGGCGCACCTGGCGGGTCAGGCGCCGGGCGAGGACGGCGAGCTCCTTGCCGAGCGTCGTCGGGGTGGCGGGCTGGCCGTGGGTGCGGGCGAGCATGGCGGCGCCGGCGTGCTCGCGGGCCATGGCCGTCAGGTCGGCGATCAGACCGTGGGCGGCCGGCAGCCAGGCCTCCTTGACGGCGGAGCGCACCGTCAGAGCGTAGGCGAGATTGTTGATGTCCTCGCTCGTGCAGAAGATGTGGACGATCTCGTGGACGGTGGGCAGGACGGTGGGCCCTCCGTCGGCACCCGACACCGACGGGTCGTCGCCCGCCGCGTCCAGACGTCGCTTGAGGAGGTACTCCACGGCCTTGACGTCGTGGCGGGTGACGGCTTCGACCTCGGCCAGCTCGGCGATCTCGGCCGCGCCGAAGGAATCGACGGTCCCGCGCAGATAGGCCTTCTCGGATTCGGACAGGCGCGGGGCGCCGGGCAGGACGTGGTGGTCCGTCAGGTGGATGAGCCACTCGACCTCGACGGCCAGGCGGGCCCGATTGAGGGCGGCCTCCGACAGGTGGTTGACCAGTGGTGCGGCCACGGCGCGGTAGCGGCCGTCGAGAGGGCCCAGGGCGATGGCGGGGGAGACGGTGGAGAGGTCGACCATGGGGTTCATTATGGGGGCGGTGCGGATCGCAGGCTCGCCGGCGAGCGCAGTGCTGGGTGCGGGAGGTGGAGCCGCACTGGTTCGAGACTGATGCCGGGCAGTGCCCGCGCGATCGATGCGGGCCCGCCGAGGTCGGCCGACGTGTCCAAATCTGCCACAAAGGACTTGTTCTGTACCATGCTGCGCACCGCAGATCGTTGAGATAACGCGGATCATCTACGCTTTCGAATGTACAAAAACGGCCTTTGTGACAGATTTGGACAATCGAGAACAATCGGGAGTCCGCCGACGGGGTGGTGCCCCGGTCCGGGGCACCGGGCGCCCGTGAGTCGAACGGGCCGCCGAGCCTTCCACCGCCCTCGCCCCGGGCTCGTCTCCGCTGTTCCGGCTCAGAACATCGGGTCCCAGCTCGGCAGCATGACGGGCTCGACCTCCAGTGCCGCGCGGACCTCGTCCGGCAGGCGGCTCGCCCGTACGACCACCTGGTAGACGTACTCATCGAACCACGAGTCGTTCATCGTGTGGAAGCCCTTCTCGCCGAGCTTGTCGCCCCAGGAGTTCTCCACACGCCAGCGCCGCGGCGCATTGTCGAGGAGGTCCACGCCCGTCAGGCACATGGCGTGGGTGAGGGCGGATTCGCGCGCCACCAGCCGCTCCGCCTTAGTCATGGACAGCTCGACCCCGTACAGGCCCTCGTAGTCGTGCAGGGCCGCGTCCCAGACGCCCGACTTCTTCTCGCGCTGCTTGGCGACATCGCAGGCGAACCACACCGGTTCACCGTCCTGGATGGCGGCGATCGCGGCCGCCTTGAGAACATCCAGAGCGGCGGTGACGTGCTCCTGGGTGGGCTCGCCCACCATGAGATCGGTGCGCTCAATACCGAACCGGGTGTTGACGGGGATCTCGGGGCGCGGGTCGTGGGCCACGACGACGAACTCCTCCAGCCCGGCCGCGTAGCGCTCGGCGAATTCGCGCGGGGTCAGCGTCCCGACGCGGTGGAAGACCTTGTCCTTGTCCCGGTACTGCCACATGAACTCGGTCGGCGGGGTGCCCAGATGGATGGCGAGGAGCCGGTGGACGTCCTCCATCGCCGCCGAGCGGACCGGCTCGGGGTCCGCCCCGGCGGCCACCGCCGCGCGCAGGCGCAGAGCCGCGCGACGCAGGACGGTGGCCAGGTGGGCGTTCATGGCGTCCGAGTCGGTCGCCGAGTGGGTGTCCGGCATGGCGGCGTGGGGGACCATCCCGTACTTGCTCACCAGTCGGGCGAACTCGGGCCACCAGCCGCCGTCGCTGATCGGCTCGCGCAGGGTCTCAACCACTTCCCGGTCGCTCAGCGGACGCTCGGCGTCGTCGACGGCGCGGTGCAGGAAGGCAGCGGCCTTCTCCAGCTTGTCATGGAAGTAGATGAAGTTCTGGCTCAGCTCCAGCGAGTCGACAGTCAGCTCTTCGATGAGGGAGGCGCGCAGGACGTTGAGGCCGGCGAAGGCCCAGCAGCGACCCGAGCGCTTCTGGTCGGTAACGATCGCGTCGGGGATGAGGTCTGAGACCGAGGTGTCGATCGAGGCGATGACCCGGCGGTCCACAGTGAGTTTCTCGACGTCTGTGGTGGCGACCGCGTTGCCGGCGACACGTGCGGCGGGATCGGCACTGACGGCGGCGTTGCGAGTGTCCACCCAGGCGGGGTCGACGGCGTGGGAGCGGGGATCGATCATGGCGAGAGGGTAGCGCGGCCGCGGCGAACCGTCCGAACCGGCCCTCTTCCCCCGGTTTCCCCCGGCGGCGGGGCCGCAGTCGCTAACCTCGACCCGTGAACGAGCGACAGATGCAGTGGGAGGCGCGTTACGCCGCCGTCGACAGGCTGTGGTCCGGGGATCCCAACGACTGGCTGCCCGAGTTCGCCCTCGGCTGGGAGCCGGGCCGCGCCCTCGACCTGGGCTGCGGGGAGGGCGCCGACGCCGTCTGGCTCGCCGAGCACGGCTGGGACGTCACCGGCCTCGATCTGTCGGCCACCGCGATCGCGCGCATGCGGGCCCGGGCGCGCGATCGCGGCCTGGCGGGGCGCGTCCACGGCCTGGTTCTCGATGCCACCCGCGAACGTCTGCCCGCCGGCCCCTTCGATCTCGTCGCCGCCTTCTACGTCCACGGCGGCCCCATGCCCGGCTCACTCGAGCTGGTCGAACTGCTGACCCGGGGTGCGGTTCTTGCGGCCCCCGGGGGCCGGGTGATGACCGCCGTCCATTGCGTCAACCCGCCCTGGCACCGCCACCACGCCCGCACCTACACTCCCGCTGAACTGCTCGCGAGCCTGGCGGGGGCGACGAAGGGATGGCAAGTCGAGGTCGCTCAGGAGCGGTGGCGGGAGGTCCCCGGTCCCGACGGCGAGGCGGGTCGGCGCTCCGACGCCGTGGTCTGCCTGCGCCGCCCGGTGTGAACCGGGCACCAAGAGCCCGGCCTCCGTCCGGGCAGGGACGCCGGCCTTTCGACACTCGCGCGGGCGGAGCGGCACGCGGGCTTCCGCTCGCAGGGAGACGCGAGGGCAGGATGGGAGCATGAACGCCCATGAGTCCGGCCCGCCCGACGATGCGGCCTCGCCCGGCCGGGGGGCCGAGCACGATTCGCCCGGCCGGGGGCTTCAGCCCGAGGCGGGCCCGGGGGACGAGATCGCCGGGCCCGGGGCCGACCACGTGGATGGCGTCCGTTCGGGGAACGGGGCGGCCCTCGGCTCCGATCCGGCATCCGAACCCGACCCGGTTCCGGGGTGGATCGCCGATCTCGTTCCGGTGGCCGACGACGCCCGCGCCATCCTGCTCGCCGACCGCGTGGTCCTGGCCGCGGGGGTGCCGCTCGCCCTGGTCCTGGGCTGGGCCGGGGCGAGGCGGGACGTCGGTCATCTTCCGATATGGGCGGGTGCGCTCATGGCGGCGGCCGCCGCGGCGGTCGTCCTGCGCCCCGGGCGGGCCGCTGCGGCGCCGGACCTGCGGGCGGGCGGGCGCACCGGCGTCGTGCTGATCGTGCTCGACATCGTCCTGACTGCGATCGGCCTGGCTCTGCTGGTCGGGCTCGTTGCGGCGGGAGCCGCGCACGCGGCGCTGACGGCGGCCACGGCGGTGGGCGTCGGCAGTCTCGCCGGTGCCCTGCTGCTCCTGGGACGGCTCCTGCGGGCCCGGTGGCGCATTGTGCTCGCTCTCGCCATCGTGGTCGCGGCCGGCGTCGCCGCACCGGCGGTGCGGGCGTGGCCGGCGGACCCGAGCTGGTGGGCGCTGGCGGCGCTGGCGGTGGGCGTCGACGTCGTCTGCCTGCTCGCGCTGCGGGTGGGCACGGTCCGCGACCGCAGACTCCTGGCGCGCGATTGAGGGCTCCGGGCCGGCTCCTCGGCTCCGCCGGCGCCCGGGCCGGCGTCGTGCGGGGGCTCCACAGGCCGGCTCGTGCGTCCCCCGCCGCACTCCGTCCACAAGCCTTCAGCGGGCCGGCCTCCGGCCATCGTACCGTCGGGTCATGACCGCTGCGCATATCGCCCTCGCCGATTCCGATATCGACGCCGGAGTCTCACTCGTTCCCGCCACCGTCCCCGCCGGGTGGACGGGCGCCGCCTCCAGCGCCTGCCAGAGGCAGCTCGATGACCTGCGCATCGTGCTCGCCGGCCTCACTCCGCTCCTGAACGCGGCCATCAGCGCCATGTCACTGCTCGATGACGCGAGCGGGCAGGGCGGAGGTGTCGGATGACCGCTACGACGACTGACTCGGCTCGGCGGGACCGCGTCGATCCTCCGGCCGTCGGCGGGGGAGACGGCTCGGCCGCGCTGAGCTGGCCCGGGATGACCGCCGGGGTCGGCGCCGTCGTGGCCGGCGGCGCCTACGCGGTCGACACCGACGCCTTGACTGGTTTCGCCGCCGCGCTCACCGCCGCCGCCGAGTGCCTCGACGACGCGCGCACGCACGCGCTGAGGGCGCAGACGCAGGCGCGCGACGCGGTCGCCCCGACCGGCAGGAGGACGGGTCCCCTGTCCGACGCCGCGGCCGGTTCCCGCCCGGTTCCGTTGATCGACTTCCCCTCCCTGCCCTCCTCCTCTCTCCCGGAGGGAGGCCCCCTCGGCACTCCGGGAGCGTGTTCGACGCCCGGCTTCGAGGCCCTGCGCGCCAGGGCTGTCGACGCCGCCGCGGCCCTGACCACGGGGACCGGTTCCCTTCAGGACGCCGCCGACGGCCTGCGCGGCCTCGCCGCCGATGTCACGGCCTGCGTCAACGTCTACACCGGCGCCGAGGACGACGTGGTCCTCGGCGTCGGTGACGCCGGGGCGGCCGGTTGGACGGTCATGGGCCTCCTGGCGGCCACAGGCGCGACTCTCAGCCTCCTGCCCCTGGTCGGCTACCTGGTCGGCGCCGGTGTGACGAACCCCGATCTGACCTCTCACGCCGGCGGCGATCTCGCCGACGGCCTGGACGACCTCGCCGTTGTCATGTCCGACGCCGATCTGTCGGAGTGGGTCAAGAAGGACCTGCTGACCCTCGCCATCCTGGTGGACTACGCCAGAAGGGCCTCCACCGGCCGGGAGGCGGCCGCCGTCGAGACCTACCTGGCCGGCGTCGTCCAGCGGCTCGACCCGGAGATCAGTAAGAAGCTCCCCGAGAGGGTCCTGTCCGGCGGCGGGCGGATGGAGCCCACGTCGTCGCTGACCCCGATGGAGCGGGTCGTCTACTACATGTCCGGGCTTTCGGCTCAGGTCGCCGCCAAGCGCTACGGCGAGCCGACCGGCACCGTCGTCGCCGCGCACGGCGGCCCCGCCGTCACCATTCCTCCCTCCTCCCGGGACCCGATGGCGCTGGGCACCGGCGTGCCCCTCCTCGGGCTGAGCGGGACGAGGGTGAACCGGCCTTTGGGCGCGGCGTCGGATGTCATCCGCTACAGCGACTCGCTCAAGAAGCGTGATGAGGACACCTCCAGCGGCGTCGTCGGGGTCCTGCGGACCACGCACGCCGACGGCGGCCGGTCGTGGGTCGTCGTCGTGCCCGGCACCACCGACTGGGGTCTGGGCGGCAGTAACCCGCAGGATCTGCTGACCAACCTGCAGGCCGTGGCCGGTGCGCCCAACGACATGGAGAGCGCCGTGGTCACCGCCATGCGGCAGGCGGGGATCGGGCCGGACGAGCCCGTCGGCCTCTACGGTCACTCGCAGGGGGCCATCGTGGCCACGAACATCGCTGCGAACCCCGCCATCGCCGAACGCTACAACGTCACGAACCTGCTGACCGCCGGCGGGCCCACCGCCGGCGCGGACCTGCCCGAGAATGTCAACGCCCTGCACCTGGAGAACGGCGCCGACGCCGTGCCGGCTCTGGACGGGGCGCCCACTCCGCGCACGCCTACGCGCACCGTCGTCACCGTGGATACCACGGGCTCGAACCTGGAGGGCTACCCGCATGCGAGCACTGTCTACGCCGACGCCGTGGAGGGCATGAGCGGGGATCCGGCTGTCGATGCGTGGACCGAGCAGCTGAGATCGCTCACCGGCGCAGGGGAGGAGGGGGCGACGACGAGCGAGATCGTCTTCGACATCACCCGCAAGACGACCGGTGTACCCGCACGACCCGACGATTCCGACCTGGCCGATGCCCTCCGGGCGCTGAAGGAGCAGGAGGCCGAGGCATGGAGGGATGGGAGACCCTGGCGCGACTAACGCCGCCCCGGCCCCGTCGGTCCCTAGTCCTCCCTGTCGATGACGCCCACCACGAGAGCCGAGACGATGGAGACGAGAATCGAGCCGAGCACCGCCGTCCCGAAGGAGTCCACATGCAGCCCCAGGGCGACGCCCGCATTCGCGCCGACTCCGACGAGCCGGTCCGTGATAGCGCTCGTCAGCAGCAGCAGCGCCCCGTTGACCACGAGGGCGAACAGCCCGAATGTCAGCACGTACAAGGGGAAGGCGACGACGTGCGCCACCGGTTTGATCAGCGAATTGACCAGGGCCAGCACGAGTCCGACCACGAGCAGGTTGACGATTGTCAGCAGCAGCGTCGGCGCACCCGGCACATTCATCCCCTTCATCAGGGTGACGGCCAGCCACAGGCCGACGGCATTACCGACTGCGCGTGCAAGAAGCTCCATGCGGATGATTCTTCCACAGCGCGTCCGGAAGCCGGCTGAACGTGTTCGGCCGGCTGCCCGCTCGCGGGCGGGCGTGGGGTTCTTGACGGTGGGTCATGGCCGTGAGGTTGTGCGGCTGCCCGCTCGCGGGCGGGCGTGGGCGGGCGCCCGCTCTCCCGACCGCCCCGGCGGCCCGTCCCGATGCCCGCCGCGTCACGGCGTCATGGTGGGAGGATGACGCCATGAGCAGTGCCGCCGCCCCCGCCGCCCCTCTTCACATCCGCGATGCCGTCCGCCGCCTGCCCGCCTACGTGCCCGGAGCGCGCCCGGAGTCCGGCCGTACCGCCAAGCTCTCGTCCAATGAGCTGCCGTTCCCCCCGCAGGCCGAGGTGCTGGCGGCCCTCACCGAGGCGGCGTCCGGGGCCAACCGCTACCCGGAGATGACGGGGGACTCGCTCGTCGCCGCCGTCGCCCAGCGCCACGGTGTGAGCGCCGGGCGGGTCGTCGTCGGCAACGGGTCGGTCTGCCTGATCCAGCACGTGCTGGACACCGTGTGCGACGAGGGGGACGACGTCGTCATGCCGTGGCGCTCCTTCGAGGCCTACCCGATCTGCGCCGCCGTGGCCGGGGCGCGGGCTATCGAGGTGCCGGTGACCGCGGACGGCCGCCACGACGTGCCGGCCATGATCGACGCCGTCACGCCGCGCACCCGCGTTGTCATCGCGTGCACGCCCAACAATCCGACCGGCCCGGCATTGCGCGAGGCGGAGCTGGTCGCATTGCTCGACGGCGTGCCCGAGCGGGTGCTCGTGCTCGTCGACGAGGCCTACCTCGATTTCGTCACCGACGGGGCCGTCGGGGACGGGCTCGCCCTGCTGAACCGCTACCCGAACCTCGTGGTCTCCCGGACCTTCTCCAAGGCGCACGCCCTGGCCGGCATGCGGGTGGGCTACCTCGTGGCGGCCCCCGCGATCGTCAGTGCGATCCGGAGCGTGGCCACGCCCTTCGGAGTGAGCCTGCCGGCGCAGGCCGCCGCTATCGCCGCCTGCCGGCCCGAGGCTCTGGCCGTCACGGCTCGGCGGGCGGGCGTGGTCGCCGCCGAGCGCGACCGGGTGGTTGCGGTGCTGCGCGAGCAGGGATGGACGGTGCCCGACGCTCAGGGCAACTTCTACTGGCTCGGCGTGGGCGGGGCGACCGCCCGCCTGGCCGAGCACTTCAGGGCCGCCGGGGTGCTCGTGCGACCCTTCGTCGGGGAGGGCGTGCGCATCTCGGTGGGCACGCACGAGGAGAACGACCGGGTGCTCACGGCCGCGGCCGCCTGGGGGGACGTGCGCTGATGGACGCCTCCGAATTCGACGCCGGAATCGGTTGGGTCCGGCGGGCCCGCGGCTCCCGGCGAAGCCACGGGGACGGGCCCGCCCCACGACCCCGCGGCGGCGGACGGCTACGACGTCGCGACCGTCACCAGGAAGACGATCTCGAGCACGAGCTCGACCAGTCCCATCGTCCCCGGCCGCAGTGGACGGTGCCGCCGTTTGACCAGCGTCCACTGCCAGCGCGGCATGACCAGGGACCGCACCGCCAGCACGATCCACAGCACCGCGTGCGCCCACGGCAGCCACCCGCCGGCCGCCAGCCACACGGCCGCCGTCGCGGCAGCCACGTGGGCCGCCACCGTCCACGCCAGCAGACGGTTGTTGAAGCGCTCGCGGATCATCGACTTGATGTACGGCACCGTCCCGCAGAAGTAGGCCGCGGTCGACGCTGTCACCAACCACATCCACGGCCACCCCACCAGCTCGCCGTTCGGGCTCGCCCCGGGAAGCCCGGCCCCGCCCCCTCCACCGGTTCCGAGGAATCCGCCTGCGCCGCGCACGGCCAATGAGTAGGTGACCGCGGCCATGAGGCTCGCGGCTGCCGTCGTCGCCAGCCCGGAGGGCAACGACCGTTCACGCCCGCGCCACACCTCCCACAGTGCGATTGCGAACAGCGGCAGCATCGGCACCGCCCATTGCAGCAGGTACGGCGCCGCGGCCAGCGTCACCAGTCCGAGCAGAGCGGTCCACCCGGTGTAGACCACGAGCGGAGGCACGAGCAGCCTGCGCTTGCGCGCGGACCGCGTGCGCAGCCATTGCGACCAGGCCCAGTAGGTCAGGTAGGCGCCCCACCACGCGGGCAGGAACAGCAGGTTCACCCAGCTGATGCCGCCCACGACCCAGCCGACGATCGGCGGCATCACGAGCATCGACCAGGCGCCGTGCTGGTTCGGCGTCCAGGCGCGCCGGCCCGGCTGCCGTCGGATTTTCTCCTGCCTGCGTCTCTCGGAGTCGATGAGGGTCTCTCCTTCGCGCGTGCTCGCGGGGCGACGGGGTCTGCCGGTGGCGAGGAGGACGTCGTCGTCCGGGCCGGGGAGGGACTGCTGGTGGGGGATGTTGCCGTGTGCGGTCGGCCCGGTGCCGGAGGCGGCGGGCCGACCCGGCGGCTCCGCGTCGGCGGCGACGTACTCGACGTGGCGGTCGGAGGGCTCGGACGGGCGCTGCTGGGTCACGCAGGACAGCCTAGTGAACCCCGGCTTTCAACGGCACAGCCGTCATCTCCCGGCTGCGCCGGCTCGGGTCCTCCTGCTGCGGGCCCGGACCGTCCCTGTGGTTTTCACCCGCATGGGCCCGGCCCCGCGCTCACGGCGCGACATCGTCGAACGGGATGATCTCGACCTCCAGGCCGTCCCATGCGGCCTCCCACTCCCTGCGGGGCAGGGCGTTCTCGTTCAACGTCAGGGCGACGGCGGCCGCCGGGTCGGTGAAGCGGCGGATGTTCCGGCTGTCTAAGAGCCCGTCGACGCCGGTGACGGTGGTGAGCTCGGTGCCGTCGGTGCCGAGGACGGTCAGCGCGGTGGGACCGCAGGCGGTCCTCAGGCAGCGGTCGGCGGGGGGTCGCTGCGACAGCAGCACCGAGCTCGCCCCGGAGCCGACGACCCACTTGTCCGTGGGCAGGGTCAAGGGCTCCGCTGTGGGGTCGGTCAGGGAGAAGACGTGGAGGGCGCCTTGACCGCTGTCGCCCGGGAAGTATCTCTGCGCCGTCTCGACCACGAGCTCGTCGGACGTCAGCGCCTGCCCTAGGACCATCCCGTCGACCTCCACGACCCGCACCGTCTCGCCCGTGGCGGTGTCCAGGACGAGGACGTGGCTGCGCTGCTCGGCGATGGCGGCGTTCGAATCCTCGTCCTCCTTCGCGTTCTTCGCGGCGTTGTAGCCGGTCTCGTCAGGGGCGTCGCGGTCGGTCTCGTCGGGGGCGAGGATGAGAGACATGCGGGCGCCACTGGGATCGGAGATCGCATAGCCGTAGACGTAGTTGGTCATGGTCAGGAGATTGTTCCCCATGCTGTCGGTGCGCGCCTGCGGGGCGTGGGTCTTCTCGAGGACGTCGGACGAGGCCGCTGGACGATCGGTGTTCACGGCCCACTGCACCGCCTCGTTCTCATCGCGGCTGATGATGAGGGATGCGCCGGTCCGGCCGTCGGCGGGCAGCTCGTCGAAGACCTGAACCCATCCCGACTCAGTGGGCATGGGCTCCGTGTGCGGGGAGGAGTATCCGCCCTGACCGACGGCCTCCTCGGCCTGCTCGGGGGTGAGCGCGGTAATGGTGACGTTCCGCGGAGCGGGCGCGTTCGATTCGGGGATCGAGCAGGCGCCCACGGGCATCGAGACCAGGACGACGGCGACTGCGGTGCGGAGGACTCGGCGGGGAGGGCGTCTCCTCATGCTCGGCTTCATGCGTCGCCTCGTCCCACGCCGTACAGACGCACACTGGTTCTCCCCAGGTAGCCCGGTCCGGTCGCCAGCACCAGGACGGTGGCGCCTGGTGCTGAGATAGCGGCGACGTCCCTGAGGGCGATGCGGCCATACACGCTGCCCAGATCGCTGAGCCCGGGGTTGGAGCTATCGTCTCGTGGATCGTGGAACATGGTGCCGTCCACCGGGATGCGAGCGCCGGCGCTCCCGTCGCCGGGCGCCGCGGTCAAGTTGAAGCTGATGCTCTCGCCGTCGTCCTCGGGGGTGATGCCGACGGCGGCGCCGGCCAGGCCCGATGCGGTCGTCCCGCTGGCGAGCGCGCCTGTGGCCGGATCCAGAATCGCTCCCGCGGTCGGTGCCGTGAATTCGAAAGACGTGTACTCGCTTCCCCGCTTCCACGGCACGGGTTGAGGATAGAGAACCAGATCGCCGGATGCTTCGGATGCGAGCGTGTTGAGACCAACGCTTCGGCCCATGTCGATGCGTCGGGTGTCCGCCCCTTCGATGCCGGCCAGGCCGTCGAGGCTCGCGGCCTGCACCGACCATCCCTCGGTGTCGGATCCGGTGTTCGTCGTGGGGACGCCGTCGGAGTAGACCGCCACCCACCCCTGTTGGACAAGAAGGCCGCCCTGCAGCGGGTCGGTGGTGATCGCGTCCATCGTGGTGGTGGCCGAGGGGTCCGTATCCGGGACGACGGTGAGCCCGACGGAGGTGCCTTCGACGTTCGGAGACGTACTGCGGGTCCTCTTGTCGGGGTTGCCCGTCGCGTTCGTGCTGAGGATGAAGGTCGAACTGCCGGCCGTGCCGACCCACGGATGGCCCTTGTCGCCGGTGCTGCTGATGGACCACAGGCGTGAGCCGTCGGTGAGGGAGTAGGCGGTCTCGCCGTCGAGGACGGCGTGGTCGGTGAGCTGAAGAGCGCCGTCGGGTGAGGAGGGGTGTTCGCCGGTTGCGACGCCGGTGACCGTGTCGAGGATGACTGCTGTTACTAGAGTGGTGCGGCCGACGAGCTTCTTATCCGACTCGAGTCGCAGTGCGATATAGCGTCTGTCCGGGCTCGCGACCAGGTAGTGCTTTTGAAATGGAGCGGCGTTGCTGGTGTCCGAATGCCGAGGTGTCATTCCCTCCCGATGATAGCTCCAGCGTGTGGAGCCGTCCTCGGGGTTGAGGCCGATCACGTCGGTCGTGGTGAGAATGATGGGGCCGGCCGCTCCGGCGGCGACGTCGAGGAGACTACTCTCCTCCCGTGACCACGCGGCCTCGGAGGCCATGGAGTGAGGGCGGGCGGGCAGATCGGCGGAGTCGATCGGCCCGGCGGTCACCGTGGTGGCGGCCGAGGTCCAATTGTGCGCGGCTTGGCTCACGACGCCCAGAGTGAGGATCGGCGCGAGGAACGCGGCGGCCGCCAGGGCCCACTGGCGACCCCGGCCTCCGCGCAGGAGCCGAGGGAGTCCGGGAGGCGGCCACCCGTCGGCCGACATGGCGGTGAAGACCGAGTGGACTCGCACGCCGCGCAGGAGGATATCCGTGGCGATCACGCCTCCTGTCGCGAGGCAGATGAGAGCGGCTGTCAGCGGACGTTCGGTATTGAGCCCGGTCACCGTCAGGATCTCGACCCATCGGTGCAGAGCCGCCGTCGCGACCCATCCCGCTGCGAGGAGCGGGATGGCGGCCAGAAGCACGTCGACGACGATGATCACGCGTCCTGCGCGGCGTCTGTCGTTGTAAAAGGCTCCTTCGACGGATTCGCTCCGCTGCAGCATGAAAGCGGAGATCCACGCTCCGGCGCCGCAGCCCGCGGCCGTCCAGATCGCGCCCGTCGGGAGGGCCGGGCTGATCGTGGTGCGGGGGCGCCAGGCCAACCAGAGCATCCCCGCGAGCGCGAGGGTCGCCAGCGCGCTCCAGCGCAGTGCCCGCAGAGTGATGACGAGACGGGTCGGTACGGGGACGGGATGCGGAGAGTCTGTATCAGGGGTCACATTTCGATGATATGACATCATCGTGCTCCGGACCGGACGTCGGTATGACGAGTTCGTCCCCGGGTCCGGACGGGCCCGGAGGCGGGGATGGGCCGCCGGCCGGGACGGGTCGGCCGGTCCTGACCATGGGCTCATTCAGCAGATTCAGCAGAGGAGTCCGGCGCGGGCCGGTCGGGCAACTGCGGCCTCGCATCCCATCATCCGTTCCTCACCCCGTAGACGATGTGGGTGGGCGCGTCGGGAGTGGCGTCCGGGGCATCCCCCTCCGCCTGAGGGGCGAGGACCAGAGTGGCGCCCGGCGCCTCGAGCGCCCAGACGTCCTCGCCCGCCGGTGTTCCGGTCAGCTGCTGCATCGGGCTGCTGAGGTGCCCGGCTGCGCCGTCGACGGGACCCGGACCGGCGGGGATGCTCACCCCCGCGCCGCTGTCGCCCGGCCGGACGACGAGCGAGGCGAGCCCGAGGCTCCGGGCGTCCGTTGCAGAGCCGACCGCAGCGGAGCCGAGACCGGGATCGTCCTGCGCGATGACGGCTCGTCCGGTGGCCGTGTCGAGCACGACGGAGACGGGGACGATGGAGGAGCGCAGCAGGTCGGCCGACCCGTGGGAGTCCGTCAGCGCATTCGAGCTGCGCGCCCCCATGAGGCACAGGTCGCCGGAGGCGGTCGTGGCTCCTGCATTGGCTCCCGAGCCGGACCCGAGGTCCACGGGCTCGATCGTGTCGGAGATGACGTCGTCGAGGCGGACCGCTTGGGTCCGCCAGTCGAGCTGGAGGGGTGCGGGCTCCTCGCCCGTCGTCGTCGCGTCGAGCAGGGACCCGGCGTCCGACAGGGCTCGGGCCGCGTCGTCCTCGGCGAGTCGGGGGACCCAGTCGTCGGCGATGGCGAGCCGTCCCGAGACCGGGTCCGTGAGCACATGGGTGAGGGTGACGGAATGCCCGCGGCCCCCGTCGTGCTCGAGGGTGAGGGTGACGAGTGGAACCGCGCTCGACTCGACCTCGGTGGTGATCGACGTGATGAGTGCCTCATGTCCAGCCGTTCCCGAGTACATGAGCTCCCGGTCCGGAGGTTCGGTGAAGGCCCATAGCTCCTGCCCCCCGTTGAGAGCGAAGGCGCGGGTTCCATCGAAGCCCATTGCGTCCGTGAGCTGGAACGGCGTGAGGGCTTCGGAGGCGATCCGGGCGGTGACCGCGCCCGTGACGGCGTCGAGCACGATGATGACGGCCGCGTCGCTGTGCGCGAGGCTCGACTTCTCAGTGGTGACGTGAATGGCGACGTGCCGGCCGTCGGGGCTGACGATGGCCCTCGCCCCGGTGTTCTGAAGCAGTCCAGTGGTGCTGCTGAACGGTGCGAGCTCGGCGCCTGGACGCTCATAGCTCCACAGGACCGAACCGTCGGCCGGATCGAGAGCGCGCAGCGCACCGGCCTCGACGAGGATGGGCCCCGCGGCGCCGACGACGAGGTCCTCCGGGCTCGCCGTCCTCTGCCAGACAGCGCGCCCGGAGACGGCCTCGGGGCGCGCCGGCAGTGTGAGGGGTGCGGCCGTGGTCGTCGAGATGTCCGGCCGAGGGGCGCGGGCGAGCCCGACGACGCCGTCGACTACGGGCACCGCCGTCAGGACGCAGACCAGGCAGTCGATGAAGGCGACGACGAGGATCGTTCTCCAGCGGCGTGCGGCTCGTCGTGCCGGGCGAAGCCCGCGCGCGGGACGCGCGGCCGATGCCCGGCGCAGGAGATCGATGATGGCGGCGGTTCCCAGGCACGCGCCCGCGGCCGCCAGCGCGAGGACGTGGCGGGCCGGGATGGTCGTGGTGGCCAGGAGCTCGTACCACAGGGCCCGGGGCGCTGCGACGGCGCACCAGGTCAGGCAGATCTCGGCGGCGATGAGGCCTGCGGCGCATGAACGCCGGGCCCGCTCCCCCGCGGGCGCTCGCCCCAGGATCGCGACACCGACGACCCACAGAGCGAGGATCCCGATGAGCCGTGCCCCCAGGGAGCGGAGGATGCCCGCGCCGACACTCAGGGGCAGGGCGCTGTGCCACAGACAGGCGAGGGTGAGCACGACGGCGCCCGCGAGGAGGGCACCGCAGGACAGAGCCGCCAGGATCGAGCGGACCGCTGCGGCGAGCCCCGGTCCCGCGGGTGCTGCGGCCGCGGGACCCGCATCGCCGGGCTCGGATCCGTCGGCCGCGGACCGGGCGTCGGGGGCTGCGGGCCGGGTGGGCGGGGGAGGCCCGACCTCGCGCAGTGCGGGTCCGCCCGGAGCCGATTCGGCCTCGGCCCCGGCCTCGCCGGGCGTGCGGCCGTCAGGGGAGGGGGTACCTGGCGTCATGCCTCCAGTATCGCGGCTTCTTCCTTCCGGCCCGACCCCGATCGACTACTCGCCCAGCGCGGCGGCCACGACCTCCGCGGCCTCCTTCTGGACGCGCTCCAGGTGCTGCTCGCCCTTGAAGGACTCGGCGTAGATCTTGTAGACGTCCTCGGTGCCCGACGGGCGCGCGGCGAACCAGGCGTCGGCGGTGGTCACCTTCAGGCCGCCGATGGCGGCCCCGTTGCCGGGCGCCCGCACGAGACGGTCGATGATCGGCTCCCCGGCGAGCTCGGTGGCGGTGACGTCCTGCGGGGACAGGGCAGCGAGCTCGGCCTTCTGCTCCTTGGTGGCGGGCGCGTCGATACGGGCGTAGGCGGAGGCGCCGAACCGCTCGACCTGCTCGGCGTGCAGCTGCGAGGGTGTCTTGCCGGTGACGGCGATGATCTCGCTGGCCAGCAGGGCCAGGATGATGCCGTCCTTGTCGGTGGTCCACACCGAGCCGTCCTTGCGCAGGAAGGACGCCCCGGCGCTCTCCTCGCCGCCGAAGCCCACCGAGCCGTCGATGAGTCCGGGCACGAAGTACTTGAAGCCCACGGGCACCTCCACCAGGCGGCGGCCGATGGAGGCCACCACCCGGTCGATGAGGCTGGAGGACACCAGGGTCTTGCCCACGGCGCAGTTCTCACCCCAGCCGGGACGGTGAGTGAACAGGTATTCGATGGCGACGGCCAGGAAGTGGTTGGGGTTCATCAGCCCGCCGTCGGGGGTGACGATGCCGTGGCGGTCGGAGTCGGCGTCGTTGCCGGTGGCGACGTCGTAGGGGG